>Ga0256406_1004872_pt1 | contig 14867 bp, 10 predicted proteins | sample RumenRJG_03DNA_FD_185986 | JGI IMG/M metagenome (GOLD analysis project Ga0256406, IMG submission 185986) | Bovine rumen microbial communities from Lethbridge, Alberta, Canada - RJG_03 | ecosystem: Host-associated > Mammals > Digestive system > Stomach > Rumen | place: Canada: Alberta | collected... | reverse complement strand
CGGGCTGCTGTAGGCGCGTATGCGAAGACCGACCGGAGCCGACGGCTGGCCGTACGGGAGACTCCCATGGGCGCGTGGGCTGCGTGTGGCACGAACGGCCCGAGCGCACACCCTACGCGCGGTCGTCCGGGCTGCGGGCAACCCGCGACGAGTAGCGCACGGCCAGGCCAGCAGCCAGGGATGGCGGCAAATAAGTCTTAACGTCGCAAGCGTGGTGACGCTGTGCGTGAGCTTGAATTTGGGCGTCCAGCATGCCCCCTAGACGATGCGATGAATCAAATTTCTCGAAACCCTCTTGTCTTTCTTCGCAAACGGAGTTATAAATAACTCGGCAACTGAAACAGAGTTATTTATAACTGCGAGAAAGGAACTGGATTGCTGGACCGTAAGCAGAAGATCGAATACGTCAACCTCGCGAACCGACTCTGGGTGGTATACGAATCGTATAGGCCGAACCTGCCCTCTTATCCGTGGGATTTGCGTGTCTATCCCCTGGCTCTCATCGGCCTGCTGGTCAAGCGTTCTGACAAGGGCGTTGAGGAGGCTATCATCGGCGCTGACGTAAGCGTTGAGACACGCAAGTACCTGCTCGACATTCTCAAGGACGCCGGAGACGAGATGGTCGAGTCGTTCGTTGAAGAGTTCACGGAAGCGGAGCTCGAGGTCTTCATGCGCATGGACCCGAGCTATAGGGCTGACCTGCTGGGCAAGGTCGGTGGCAACTTCTTCACGCCCGTCAACGTAAACGAGCTCGCTTTCCGGGTTCTCGACGTCAAAGCAGAGGACCGGGTTGCCGACTTCGGCTGTGGGCCGGGCGGCTTTCTCGGTTATGCCGTGGAGCGATACCCGGAGATCCGCGCCACTGGCGTGGAGTTCAGTCACGAAGTGGCATGTGTCGCGCGGCTTCGCATGGAGCATCTGGGTGTTAACGCTGTGGTTGAGGAGCGTAACCTTTTCGACTGCGACAAGCCCCGTGCATTCGACAGAATCTTCTCGAACTTCCCCTTCGGCCAGCGTGTAGCAGACCTGAACGCAAGCGGCGAGTATGCGCAGAAGCTTGTCAAAGGCGAGATGCCTTATGGGCGCTCCAGGAACGCCGACTGGGCATACTGCCAGCTTATTGTCGATTCCCTCACAGTGGACGGGCGGGCCGTCGCCATACTCACGCCGTCGGCGCTCTACAACATGGTGGACAGGCGCGTACGCGAACACTTCGTGGAGAACGGCCTCATCGAGGCGGTGGTTGCTCTCCCGAAGGGCCTTTTCATCGGCACGGGCATCCCCACCGAGCTGGTCGTGTTCTCGCATGGAAATGAGAGCGTGCGCTTCGTAGACGCTCGCGACCTCGGCAGCAAGGGACGCCCCTGCTTCCTCGGCGCCGACGATGTGGACGAAATTCTCTCCAGGCTTTCCTGCGACGGCGATGCGAGTACCTTGGTAGAGATTTCTGCAATCGCAGAGCGTGACTTCAACCTTCAGCCGGAACGCTACCTGTGGAGCGACATCAAGGTGAGCAACGGCATGCGGCTCAGCGACATAAGCAAGGCTATCGCGAGGGGTTACAACGTACGCTCGGATGCGCTCGCCGACGAGTCCGAGGACAACGAGGGCAATCCGTCCTACCTCTCCATCACCGACATCGAGGACGGCGAGGTAAGAAGGCCGCTCAAGAAGATCGAAAAGGACTCGGATGTGCTGGCCAACCACCTGCTGCAGGACGGCGACATCGTGATAGCTCGCATGGCCCTCGAAGGTGGCAGCTTCAAGGTGGCGGCTGTTGACGTCGAAGGCGATGAGCGCATCGTGCCGAGTCAGAACTTCTATGTGGTGACCGTCGACAAGAAGAGGGTCTCCCCAGTGTTCGTCGCTGGGTTCCTGAACAGTGACGTGGGCCAGGAGCTGCTCAGCCGCACTACCGCCGGCGAAGCGGTGAGGAACATCACCACCGATGGACTTCGCGACCTCGTCGTCCCCGTTCCGGCAATGGCTGACCAGCAGGACATGGCAGAACGCTACCAGGCGAAGCTGGACGAGATATCAGTACTCAAACTGAGGCTCGAGAGGGCCAGGATGGAGGCGGCCAGCTTCTTCGAGAGCGAGGTGGAATAGCCTTGGCGCTCTCGCAGTACGAGCTCATGGACTTGTGCGACGCCGTTGAAGCCCGCATCGCGGACGCAATCGTTCCGGCCATAATGAGGGCGAACAGGACCGATGAACTGAACGACCTGCTCGAGCTTCTGGGAATGGGAGACCTGGTTGCTCAGGACGGACGTCGGCCACGCGGGAAGATCATCGTGCTTGGGGCGAGCGAGGTGAAAGAGCGCAAGTTGCGCAGTATCGCCAAGGCGCACGGCATCACCGGCGACAGGATTGAGTTCTACCTCGAATACGAGCGGTTCAAGCACTACCGGTTCGACCGGCTGCGGAACAACCCCGCCTTCGAGGCGGTGCTCGTGGGACCCATGCCCCACAGCACGCCCGGCAAGCGCGATGCGAGCAGCGCGATAACCGAGATGGAGAACCGGCCGGACATCTATCCGCCCGTCATCCGTATGGAGGACGCGCACGGGCCGAAGATTACCAACAACAGCTTCGCCCAGGCGCTCGAAACGTTAGAGGCGATTTCCTAGCCGACGATCGGCATATAAAATGTACGTTAGGCTATTCAAGAAGAGGTAACGACATTGGCTGACATTCAGAAACTCGAGAAGGAGCTTTGGGAGGCGGCGGACAACCTTCGCGCCAATTCGAAGCTCACGAGCCAGCAGTACTGCATGCCCGTTCTGGGGCTCATCTTTCTGCGCTATGCGTGGGGCCGCTTCAAGATGGTGGACGAGCAGATCAAGGCGAAGCGCGCTCAGTCTACTGGCAGGCAGATTCCCATCGAGCCCGATGACTACGCGAAACGTGGGGCGATGTATCTACCCGAAGAGTCGCGCTATGACTACCTCGTGAACCTTCCCGAGGACGAGGCGAACATCGGCAAGAGGGTCAACGACGCAATGGCGGCAATCGAGAAGGTTAGCCCGCAGCTTGCCGGCATCCTGCCGCACGACTACACGGAGCTCGGCAACGACCTTCTGCGTGAGACGCTGCGCATTTTCAACAACCCGGCGCTCGACGAGGGCGGCGACGACATCCTCGGGCGCATCTACGAGTACTTCCTCGGCAAGTTCGCCCCCGCAGTGGCATCCGACGACGGCGTATTCTTCACGCCGAAATCGCTCGTGCGCATGATCATGAACGTCATCGAGCCCGAGCGCGGCGTCATGCTCGACCCGGCGTGCGGCTCGGGCGGCATGTTCGTGTCGGCCAGCGACTACGTGCGCGAGCATGGAGGCAAGCCGTCAGAGGCTATGACCTTCTACGGTCAGGAGAAGGTTGAGTACAACGCCAAGCTCTGCTTGATGAACATGGCCGTCCACGGTATGAACGGCTCCATCCTCTCCGGCGACCAGGCCAACAGCTTCTACCATGACGCGCACTCGCTTGACGGCTCCTGCGACTACGTGGCGGCGAACCCGCCGTTCAACGTGAACAAGGTGAAGGCCGAGGAGGCCCAGGAGGCCGGGCGCATGCCGCTGGGCATCTCCGGCGTCAACAAGGCAGGCGAGTTCAGCAACGCGAACTACCTGTGGATCAACTACTTCTACAGCTACCTCAACCCGACCGGGCGCGCCGGCTTCGTCATGGCGAGCTCGGCCACCGACAGCTCCGGCAAGGACCGGGCGCTGCGCGAGAAGCTGGTTAAGAGCGGCCACGTCGACGCGATGCTATACGTTGGCAACAACTTCTTCTACACCAAGAGCCTGCCGTGCACGCTGTGGTTCCTGGACAAGGGCAAGCCGCAGGAGCTTCGCGACAAGGTGCTGTTCGTCGACGCGCAGAGCTACCACACCGCCATCGACACGACGCACAACGAGTGGAGCTCCTGGCAGCTCAAGAACCTGTCCGCCATCGTGTGGCTCTACCGTGGCGAGGCGGGCAAGTACGCGGCGCTGCTCGACGAGTACTGCGACACGATCCGCAAAATGGCCGAGCTCGTGGATGGCGATACCAAGGTCGTCCTGATGGGCGTGACGGCGCTGGACGACTTCGTCGGCGCACGCGACGCGCTGGCCTCTTACGTCGAGGATCGTAAGGCGAAGGCCAGGGCCGAGGTGAATGCGGCCAAGCCGCGCGAACGCAAGCGCCTGCGCGCCGCCTACGACGAGGAGATCGCCGAGCTCGAGAACGCGCTCAGCGTCGTGGACGAGGCCCTCTGGCTGACCGACAAGTTCGGCTCCGGCGAGTACGCCGACGTGCCCGGCCTCTGCAAGATCGCGACCCTGCAGGAGATCGAGGAGAGGAACTGGAGCCTGACGCCCGGCGCGCACGTCGGCGTGCCGCCCCAGGAGGACGACGGCGTCGACTTCCACGAGCGCATGGGCGAGATCCAAGAGGAGCTGCTGCGCCTGCAGGCCGAGAGCAACGAGCTCATGGCGACCATCTCCCGCAACTTCGAGGAGCTGGGGCTATGAGCACGCCGTTGAATAAGCTGTGCGAGCTGATTGTCGACTGTCCGCACTCCACGGCGCCGGATGAAGGCGAAGGTTATCCCCTCATTCGCACGCCAAACATCGGTCCAGGTTATCTAGACCTGACCGATGTGCATCGGGTTTCGAAGGAGACGTACGACACCCGAAACGCACGTGCTGTCCCACAGCCAATGGACCTAATACTTGCGCGCGAGGCGCCCGCCGGAAACGTCGGGATCATTCGGGAGGGACAATGGGTTTGCCTCGGGCAGAGAACCGTACTCATACGGCCTGACCAGAAGAAGGTAGACCCCTGGTTCCTCAACTACTATCTGAACGCGCCAAGGCAACGCCATCGTCTTCTGAGCAACGCGAACGGAGCCACCGTTTCGCATGTGAACATGCCCATCATCAGGAATTTGTCGGTTGACTTACCGAGCATGAAAGACCAACGACGCATCGCATCCATCCTGATGGCCTACGACAACCTCATCGAGAACAACCGCAAACAGATTGCGCTGCTCGAAGAGGCCGCCCAGCGCCTCTACGAGGAATGGTTCGTTGACTTGCGCTTTCCTGGATATGAAAGTGCGACGCTAATAGACGGATTACCGACGGGCTGGAGACGAATGCCCATCTCGGAATATGCCGCTGTTATTAAAGGATGCTCGTACAAGACGGAGAACATCGACGTTGATCACGGTGTACCGATGGTCAACCTTGCCAGCATCGCATCCTGGGGCGGGTATAAACCCTACACAGAGCGGACGTATGGCGGAGCGTACAAGAACGAGCAGGTGCTCTCCGCAAACGACGTCGTAATGGCATTGACGGAGCAGACTGCTGGGCTCGCCGGGTATGTGGCGCGCATACCGCGCTATGCACAAGGAGCAGTGCCCTCTATGGACCTCGCATGCTTGCGGCCGAAGAAGGGCTCTCGCGCCTATCTATATTGCACGTGTAGATATGGCGATGTGTCGAGGCTGCTTTCGCCGTTGGCAAACGGGACCAAAATCAAGCACCTCAAGCCTGAGGCTCTAGGCTATACCAGCATGCCTGTGGCACCGACTGATTTGCAGCAGCAGTTTGAAGACGTGGTTAGCCCCATGTTTGCGAGCATTGACGTTCTGATGGAACAGAGTGAATCGTTGCGGGTGGCTCGTGACCGGCTGCTGCCTAAGCTCATGTCCGGCGAGATCGAGGTCGAGGGGTGATGACCTGTGCCTAGCCGCTACTCAGAAGAAGAAGCCGTGCAGAAGCCCGCTGGCGAGCTGCTACGCAAGATGGGCTGGGATCTCGTCTATGCGTACAACGAGGAGGAGCTGGGCCAATACGGCACCCTCGGGCGCAAGAGCTACCACGAGGTCGTGCTGCGTCGCTACCTGATCGACGCTCTCGTGGAGTTGAACGAGTGGCTCGAGGTCGAAGAGTGCGAGCAGGCTGCGGACACGCTCATGGCCACGCTCGCCACAGATACGCTGCTCCAGACCAACGAGAAGAAGTACGCAATGCTTCGAGACGGCATCCCCGTGGAGAAGCGGCGCGCTGACGGCACCAAGTACACCGAGTACGCGCAGATTTTCGACTTCGAGCATCCCGAGTACAACCGGTTCATCGCTGTCGAAGAGATGTGGGTGGAGGGGCCCCTCTACAAGCGCCGGCCTGACCTCATGGGTTTTGTCAATGGCATACCGCTGCTGTTCGTGGAGTTCAAGCGCCACGACAAGGACGTGCGCCGCGCCTACGAGGACAACTACACCGATTATCAGGATACCATCCCTCAGCTCTTCCACTTCAACGCCTTCGTGATGCTCTCCAACGGGCTCGAGGCTAAGGTCGGCACGCTCGGCAGCAAGTACGAGTTCTTCCACGAATGGAAACGCCTCGCCGAGGGGATGCCCGGCTCGGTGGACCTCGAGACCATGCTTCGCGGCATGTGCGGCAAGCGGGCGTTCATGGACCTGTTCGAGAACTTCATCCTGTTCGACCACTCGGGGCCGACTGTGGCGAAGATCCTTGCACGCAACCACCAGTACATCGGCGTGAACGAGGCTGTCGTCTCATACGTGAACCGCGACATCCGCGAGGGCAAGCTCGGCGTGTTCTGGCACACGCAGGGCTCTGGCAAGAGCTACTCGATGGTGTTCCTTGCGCGCAAGATCAAGCGCAAGTTCGAGGGGTCGCCGACCTTCCTGGTGGTGACCGACCGCGAGGAGCTGAATAAGCAGATAGCCGCCACGTTCGCGGGCTGCGGCTGCATGCCCGCCACCGACGCCGCCTCCTACATCGCGAAGAGCGGGGCCGACCTCGCGCAGCGCCTCAAGGGCAACCCGAGCTTCGTGTTCACCCTCATCCAGAAGTTCAACGACGCCCGAGCCGAGCCCATCCACGTCGACCACGACGTCATCATCTTCTGCGACGAGGCGCACCGCACCAACAACGGCCTGCTTGCCGACAACATGACCCGCATGCTGCCGGAGGCGTCGCGCCTGGGCTTCACTGGGACGCCGCTGTTCAGCTACGACAACATAACCGAGCGCACCTTCGGCAGCTACGTTTCGGTTTACGACTTCGCTACCGCCGTTGAGGACGGGGCCACGGTGCCGCTCTTCTACGAGAACCGTGCGGATATCTTGGAGATAGACAACCCCGACATCAACGACGAGCTGGCCGAGGCGGTGGAGGCCGCCGACCTCGACGAGAACCAGCGCGACAAGCTCGAGCGCGACCTCGCCCGTGAGTACCACGTCGTGACCGCCGAGTCGCGCCTTGACATCATCGCGCGGGACTTCGTGGAGCACTACTCCGGCATCTGGGAATGCGGAAAGGCGATGTTCATCTGCATCGACAAGGTGACCGCCGCGCGCATGCACGATCTCGTGCGCAAGTACTGGGACAAGGCGATAGAGCTCGAGGAGGCCGAGCTCGCCCACGACGGTCAGCAGGAGGCTCTGGAGCGCCAGCGCAAGATAGCGTGGATGCGCGAGACCGAGATGTGCGTGGTGGTGAGCCAGGAGCAAAACGAGGTGGCCACCTTCGCCAAGTGGGACATCGACATCAAGCCCCACCGCAAGAAGATGGTCGAGCGCGAGCTGGACAAGGAATTCCGCGACCCCGACAACCCCTTCCGCATCGTGTTCGTATGCGCCATGTGGCTCACCGGCTTCGACGTGAAGCCGCTCTCGGCCATGTACTTCGACAAGCCCATGAAGGCACACAGCCTGATGCAGGCGATCGCACGCGCAAACCGCGTGGCGGAGGGCAAGAGCAACGGGCTCATCGTTGACTACATCGGCGTGGTGAAGGCGCTGCGCAAAGCGCTGGCGGACTACACACGCGACCCAGGGGACGGTCCGGGAACCGAGCCCGTCTTCGATAAGGAGGAGCTGCTGGCCCGCGTGGCCGAGCTGCTGGCGGCAATTGAATCGTTCCTCGACGGATGCGGGTTCGACCTGAACGAGCTGCTGCACGCTGGGGACTTCGAGAGGCTTGCCAAAGTCAAAGATGGTGCGGACGCCGTGAGCGGCAGCGACGAGACCAAGAAGCGGTTCGGCATCATGGCGCGCGAGCTATTCAAGCTGTTCAAGTTCGTGGAGAAGGGCGACGTGGACGGCGGTGCATGGGCGCGCAGGGATGCAATTGACGCTATCTACAAGCAGCTGATGAAGCGGCGCGACGTGGCGGATACCGGCGACATCATGGTGCAGCTGCAGCGCATCGTGGATGCCCATGTGATGGTTGACGAGACGAGCGACAAGGGTACGGCACGATTCGACATATCGAAGATCGACTTCGACCTGCTGCACCGCGAGTTCGAGAAGGCACCGCACAAGAACCTCCTGGTCGATGATTTGCGAGAGGCCATCGAACACAGGCTTGAGCTTGCGCTCCGCGCCAACCCGAGGCGGGCCGACTATTACGAGCGATACCAGAGAATCATTGACGAGTACAATCGCGAGCAAGATCGCGCGACCATAGAGGCGACGTTCGAGGCGCTGATGAAGCTCTCCGAGGAGCTTTCTGAGGAGGAGCAGCGGTTCGTACGCGAGGGGTTCACCAACGAGCGGCAGCTCGCCGTCTTCGACATGCTGTACAAGGACGACCTTACCAAGGGCGAGATAGAGCAGATAAAGCAGCTCTCGCGCGAGCTGGTGGACAAGATACAGGAGCGTCTGAGCCAGTTGGTGCGTTGGACCGAGAAGCCCGAGACGCGCTCTGATGTGAAGACGCTCATCAGGGACGAGCTGTATCAACTTCTGCCGCAGAGCTACCCAGATGAGTCGATACTGATGTATCGCGACGAGATCTACGAGTACTTCTATTCGCGGGCAGCATAGACATGGATTTGGGCTATTAGGAGCAGGTCAGATGAACGCGAACGACGCACAATTCCTTCCCTTTCTGGGCACAGCAAACGCCCAGTTCGTTATCCCCGTATATCAGCGCCTCTACTCTTGGACGACCAAGGACTGCGAGACGCTTTGGGTAGACATCATGCGCGCAGGAAAGTTCGGGCACACGCACTTCATCGGCTCTATGCTTTACGCGCCTGAGGCCGGTGGCACCCTGACCGGCGTGAACAGGTACCTACTCATAGACGGTCAACAACGCATGACGACGCTCACGCTGCTGCTGTCCGCTTTCATAGAGTACCTGAAAGAGGACGAGACGCGCGCCGAGTTCCTTGAGACCACCATCGGCGGCATCCGGCGCATGTACCTATTCAACGACGAGCAGAAGGGCGACGCGCGCTACAAACTAGTACTCTCGCAGGATGACCAGACGACGCTATTCAGCATCGTGGGCGACGTGGCTCAGCCCGAGCAACCCTCTCAGCTCATCGTTGACAACTACCAGTACTTCAAGGACAAGATGCATGAGAAGGGCTTCGATGCGCAACAGCTCTGGGTCGGCCTCAAGATGCTGCTCATCGTCGACACGAAGCTCGGCGAGGGTGACAACGCGCAGCTCATCTTCGAGTCGATGAACTCGAAGGGAAAGCCCCTCACCGCCATCGATCTCATTCGGAACTTCATGCTCATGTCGCTTCCGAGCAAGGAGCAGACGCGTCTGTACGAGTCATACTGGCATCCCATGGAGCAGATGTTTGGCATGGGCAACGAACGCGTCATCAACGAATTCTTCTGGAACTGGCTCTGGCTCAAGATTCCCAACAGGCAGCCCAAATTCGATGAAGTGTACGACGAATTCAAGCTCTATATCGGCGACAACCCACAGCTCAAGGTCGAGGAAGTGCTCATCGACCTCAAGGACGGCGCCGATCACTACACGAAGATTTTCCTAGACCGCGAGAAGGACCCCGAGCTGGCAGCGGCATTCCGCAGCTTCAACAGGCTAGGTATCAACGCCGCGAGACTGCTGCTGATGGAGCTCTACGCTCAGTATGATGCCGACAACCTGACGAAGGACGAATTCATCGGACTCATCGGGATGCTCGAATCATTCCTTTTCAGGCGCTCCGTTTGCGGCAGGCTCACCACGGGGCTCAATCACTACTTCTCCAACCTCGCCAAGCAGCTTGAGTCGCAGGACATCGTGGAGTACATCACCGCGAACCTGCTACTTCAGGACGAGAACAAGACCGCGTACTTCCCGACAGACACTTACTTCGAAGAGCAGTTCAAAGCACGCGACTGTTACAACCGTTTCCGCGACAAGTGCGTCTACTACCTTGAGCGCATCGAGAACTGGCATCACCCGAAGGAGCCGATCTCGGGCTACGCCTACCAGGTTGAGCATGTTCTTCCACAGACCATTGATAGCGTGCCGGAGTGGCAGGCTGCGCTTGGGGACAACTGGGAGCAGCTCCATGAGCGATATTGCAACTCGCTCGGCAACCTGACACTCACCGGGTACAACCAGGAGTATTCCAACAAGCCTTATGAGGATAAGCTCAACAAGCCGGATGACGGCCTCCTCTGCAGCCCGCTCTACTTGAACAGCGTATTCGCTTCTGAGCCTGTTTGGAATGTCGAGGCAATAGAGCGACGGGCAGACAAGCTCATAGCAGACGCACTGAAGATATGGCCGAGGCCTCAACTTAGCGAGGCGGCTCTCGATAAATATCGTCCCACGAAGCGCACAGGTGGCACGCAATGGACCATTGAGGAGCATCATGCGTGGCTTGCGTCCGGAGGACCTGCTCATGATCTCTTTGAAACCCTGCGGGCGCGCATCGCCGAAGAGTTCCCAACCTGGGATGAGTACGTCAAGAAGTACTACGTTGGTTATCGAGTTGGCACGCGGCGACAGGCACTCAGCATTCAAGCGAGAAAGAGCGGGCACCTCGTGCTCGGCATACGCAAGCATGTTGATGAACTGAACGATCCGAAGAAGCTGTGCGTCGACAAGCGCGCGACAGGCGGAATCGGGCCAGGCATGCCAACAATGGTTGTGCTCGAAGGTGCAAGCGATATTGATGGCGCGATGGAGATACTCAGGCAGGTTTAGGAGGCATGCTTCGGAGCGAGACCTCTTTCGAGTAAAGTGGACGCCCGAGATGAGCTGATGCTTATCCCTGTCAAGCAAGCGTCAAACGGAGCTTCTACTGCGGTTGTTGAATATTCGCAACTATTTGAGCGACCTGGATAATCCAGTGCTTATCGCCGCTGCTCTCGATTATCTTTGCTGCAGACGACCGTTGGAATGTTGTCATGAATGCATGATGCACGCTGAGCACAGCGTCCTGAAGAACGTTGTCGCTTTCCAGCAGCTCAATCTTCATGCCAACATCAATAAGCTCCTGCGCCGAGAAATGCCTATTATGCATAGCCGAATTCTGGTGTTCACACAGCTTGTCGACAATTGCGCTGACCTTCTCGTCGCAGTCGGTATCGCCCGAGAACATATTGCTCCTGAGCCAGCTTTCCACCATCCCCTTTGACGCGTTAACTGCCTTGAGGCAATCGCCGATGAACGTGGGGTGGTATTTACCGATGATCTGAGACCACATCGGGATAGACTCTGGTCTGATCTTTGCGTCTTCTACAGCTTGATTGAACTCCTCAATAACTCCTGCAGCTGGAACGCCGTTAAGCTGAGGGTCTGTTGGCCCGAGCGAAGATTGTCTTCCCATAATGATGCTCTTACAGGCGCATGCCACCATCGTACCTGCTGACATTGCAAGCTGAGGAACAATCGCTACAACGTCGTTGTCGAAGCATCCCATGAGGTACTTGACTATGGCTTCAGCCGCAGCAACCTCACCACCTGGCGTGTGAAGTACGAGATCAAGCCCCTTATTCCTATCCATCCCATGAATGGCATTCATCAACCCGTTCATGTCATCATCATTGATAGATAGCTGGAACGCGTTCTGGTTAATATGCAGCCAGCCAGAGTAGTAGCAGATAACGTTTCTGCCACGAATGTTAGCAAGGTTGTTGATGTAGGCATTGCGCAGTTGATCTAATGCTGCAGGATCGCCGGTCTGTTGCTCTATCTGGGCCAGCTGAAGGTTAATCTCATTCCAGGATGCCAAGCAAGCCTACCTTCCTGTAGTAGCAGCGTAAGAAACCTGAACATTCTCGTAAGCAGTGAACTGGGTGAAATAGCCTTGTCTGGCAACCTCTGTCTGCTGAGGTGCACAAGGCTTGCCGAAATAGCGCGAGTAATCTTGCTCTATCTTTCTGAGCTGGGTGTCTATGTTCTTGCGCTCCTTCTCCATGACCCACTCCTTTTCCGGGTAAGTAATTATTCTACCCCGATCGATCTCATCTGTCCCGCCTAGACGCGGGAACATCCCTTAAACGAACTAACAACGACTCTGGTTGTCGTTATTGCAATTATCCAATTGGGTCACTTTGTGACGGCCTTCTAACCTGATTGCAGTGTTAGGGCCGAACTGTTTTGTCGGCCACGATACGAAAGGTGGCTGACATGGCCAGTGATAACCATGGCGACAAGACGCAGGAAAAGCCGCAAGCCCAGGAAGACCTCGGGGAGCAGCAAACGGCGCAAGAGCAGCCGCAGGTGAGCGTCATCGACTGGGAGAAGGCCGTCGCCGAGCGCGACGAGAAGATCGCTGCGCTCGAGGCTCAGGTGGCTGAGGCGGCGCAGAGCGCGGAGACGGCCGAACAGCTGCGCGGCGAGATCGCGGAGCTTAAGGCCCGGGGCGAGTCCGACCGAATCGACTTCAAGCTGCAGTTGGCAGGCGTCCGCAACGTGAAGGCCGCTCGTGCGGTGCTGGCCGACCACGGCGGCGACGTCGACGCGCTCAAGGAGGCGGAGCCGTGGCTGTTCGCAGACACGCCCGTGAAGCAGCCTGGCGGCAAGACCGGGCTTCCCAACGCCGGCACCAGCACAGACGCCGGCAAGACCTTGAAACGCTGGCGCAGGCTCGCCGGCCTGGACGATTCCAACGACAACGCATAGGAGGGCTGAGACATGGCCAACAGCATCGAGTTCGCGAAGAACTACACCGGCATCCTCGACGAGGTGTACCAGAGGGCGGCGGTCTCGCGCTGCCTGAACAGCGGCGGGCGCATGGTCCGCGCCGGGCGCAACGCCAAGGAGATCCTCATCCCGAAGATCTCCGTCACGGGGCTCGGGGACTACACCCGCAACGTGGGCTACAAGACGGGTTCCATCACCTACGAGTACGAGACGCACAGCTTCGGCTACGACCGGGCCATCCGCCTGTTCGCCGACGTCATGGACGTCGAGGAAAGCGGCGTGCTCGACTGCTTCGTCGAGGCGGGCGCGGAGCTGCAGCGCACGCAGGTGGCACCCGAGGGCGACGCCTACACGTTCAGCCAGATCGCGTCCACCGAGGGCGTGACCATGAAGGGCGAGGACCTCTCCGAGGCGTCCGCCGTGGACGTGCTCGCCGCCCTGCGCGCCGTGACCAACGACATGGACGAGAAGCAGGTCTCCACCGGCAGCCGCTACCTCTTCATCACGCCGACGCTGCGCGGCGTCCTGGACGACTTCTCGCTGGCGAACCCCACGCGCTCGAACCGCGTGCTCGAGCGTTTCAGCCGCATCGTGGAGGTTCCTCAGGTGCGCTTCTACACGGCCATCGACCTGCTTTCGGGCGACGACGACCAGTTGTGTTCCGTCAAGTAGATTTGAGCCTTCGGGACTGCGGTGGGAATCCTGGACCAAATCGGAACAGGAAGGAAGCCGCATGTACAGCGCCGAGCAGAGAAAGATCGCGATAGAGACCTTCGTCAAGTTCGACCATAGCTACGCCGACACCATCGCAGAGTTGGGGTATCCGACGAGGGCGTGCTTGCGCAACTGGTGGAACGAGTACAGGGATACCGGCGAGGTGCCTATAAGCAAGTTCACCACCAACCCGAGATACACCGCAGAGATGAAGCTGCGCGCCGTCGAGCACTACCTCGAGCACGGCAAGAGCCTGGCAAGGACGATGCGGGCGCTCGGCTACCCCAAGAGCCGCGAGGTGCTCGGCGACTGGATAGACGAGATCGCCCCGGGGCAGCGCAAGTACAGGGGCCCGAACCCGAAGCGGGACCCCGTTCCCGTGGAGAAGAAGGTGCAGGTCGTGGCCGAGCTGGAGGCGAGGACGGGGCCAGCCGCGGAGATCGCGGAGAGGCACGGCGTGTCGCGGACGGCGCCCTACATTTGGCGCAGGGAGATTATGGGGGATAATGGCGGGGACCCCGAGAAGAAAGGCGTCCCCGTGAGCAAGGAATACGACGACCTGCCCGACGACATCGAGGTGCTGCAGGACATGCTGCGAGAGGCGAAGATGCAGCTCAGGAAGGTGCAACTGGAGCTCGAAGTGCGGCAGGCGACCCTCGAGATAGTAAAAAAAGACCCGGGCGCCGAACCGGGGCTGCTGACCAACGCGGAGAAGGCGGCGATGGTGACGGCGCTTAGGCCCAGGTGGAAGCTCTGCGAGGTCCTGCCCGTGGTGGGCATGGCCAAGAGCAGCTACGAGTACGCGAGGAGCGCCCAGGCCAAGGGCGAGACCGAGGAGCACGCCGCAGCCAGGAAGGCCGTGGTCGAGGCGTTCGAGGCCAGCGGCGGCACCTACGGCTACAGGCGCATATACGCGCAGGTCAACGCCGACGCGGAGGACGGCGCGGCGATCGGCGAGTGGACCGTGCGCAGCATCATGGAGGAGGAGAACCTGGTCGCGAGGGCCGCCAAGAAGAAGCGCCGGTACAGCTCCTACGAGGGCGAGATCTCGGAGGCGCCGCCCAACCTCTTGCGCGACGACCGGGGCAAGCATCACTTCCGCGCGAACAAGCCGAACGAGCTCTGGATAACCGACGTGACCGAGTTCCGCATCCCCGCCGGCAAGGTGTACCTGTCGCCGATCGTGGACTGCTTCGACGGCATGCCGCTGAGCTGGTCGAT
>Ga0256406_1004871_pt1 | contig 14867 bp, 11 predicted proteins | sample RumenRJG_03DNA_FD_185986 | JGI IMG/M metagenome (GOLD analysis project Ga0256406, IMG submission 185986) | Bovine rumen microbial communities from Lethbridge, Alberta, Canada - RJG_03 | ecosystem: Host-associated > Mammals > Digestive system > Stomach > Rumen | place: Canada: Alberta | collected... | reverse complement strand
CTGAGGACAATGCTATATTTTACTCGCTGCTTGAATCCTGCGATGTCGTGCAGTTGAACCCTCTTGACTGGCTCACCGATGTCCTTGGCAGGCTAAGAGACAATATGGATGAAGAGGAATTTACACAACTTCTGCCATACCAATACAAAAAATCCCGGGAATAACCTCGGGATTTTTTGTTTAATTATGGGACGGCCTAAATTGAATGGTTACGCTTTGTCACAAGTCTTGTCACAAGACGAAGAAAAGGATGCATGTATTAATGCAAAAGATGCAACCTCCAGTTCAAAGGTTGCAACCTTGGATGAAAAGGTTGCAAGTTTGGAGCCAAAGGATAGAAAAGTGAAGAAAAAGGCATAAAAGTGATTATATTTTGCAGAAAAGATGATTTTTCTTCGTTATTTCGTGGGAAATCAGCTAATTTTGTACGCGTATTTAACTATAATAAGGTACAACTCATCTGAAGAAGAATGGAAAATAGAATCAAAGTAGTTCTTGCGGATAAGAAGAGAACAAACAAGTGGTTATCCGAGCAGTTGGAATGTGCACCTACTACTGTGAGTAAATGGTGTACAAATGCCAGTCAGCCACCTATGGAGACATTCGTCAAGATTGCAGAACTCCTCGAAGTCGATATAAACGAATTGTTGAGGATAGAGAAAAGCAAGTAATCGTATTAAGCAGAAGAAAGACTTGCGATAGCTGTGCAAGAAGCAAAGGAGATAGTGACATACAAATGGCTCGACTGCACCGATGACAATTACTGGGTGGAAGAAGATTCTGACCTCAATGACATGTACGTTACACTTGTCTGTTACTCTTCCGAATCACACGATGATGAGAATAACGAAAACATTACCGTACAATTTCTCTACCTGCAAGATAACTGTCCGTATGGTTGGGGCACACTTGTTAAAAGTGGTGCTAAGTATATGGTGATAGAGAAACCAAAGTATCTATAATAATTTAATCTGGGATTAAAATGAAAGATTATATACAAATAGGAATAGAAAAAGGACTTATTTCCCTCAACGAGGATAAGTCTCGAATTAAATATATATGGCAGAAGAAAGAGCGCAATTATAACGATCCCGAAGAAAAGGTACAAGCATTAGCTTTTCTTAAGTTGATACTTGACTATTATTATCCAGTGTCTCGTATTCGCTTGTTTGTGCCCGTAACGATGGGAAGCGAAGTTAAGGAGGCTGATATTGTTGTCTATGATGATGAATTGTGCCTCAGGCCTTTAATTCTTGTTGAATGTAAAAAACAGGAAGTAAGTGAGGCAGAGTTTCAACAAGCCATCAATCAAGCATATAGTTATGCATTTGCTTTGCCTGGTGAGGTGAAATATGTTTGGGTAACCTCTGGCATTAAGGATGAGTATTTTGAAGTTGACAAGACTCAAAATACACGTAATCAAATTCCTGATATACCACAATATGGTGTTCAAGAAATAGCTAACTACAAGTATGTTTATGATGCAGAACATCTTCCGAAAGAAGACGGGAAGCAGCGTTTCTTTGATTTGTCTGTTATTGATCAAGCTGATTTGACTCGTCGATTTAAACAAGCTCATGAAGCATTATGGGCTGGAGGCCAGTTGAATCCATCTGAAGCTTTTGATGAACTTGATAAGCTCATATTTTGCAAGATTTGGGATGAACGCAAGGCAAGAAAAACGGGTGAGCCATACGATTTCCAAATCATAACAATATCAAAGAAAGAAGAAAAGGACGAGCACAAACGCAGGCTTAAAGAAAATAACAATCTGTACATTAGGGTAAAAGCTCTTTATGAAGAAGGACGAAAGCGTGATGCAGAAGTGTTCCGTGACAACATTCGATTAACTCCTGAGAAAATTAGAACCGTTGTGAGCTATCTTGAAAGTGTAAACCTTGGAGAAACAGATCTTGATAGTAAGGGCCGTGCGTTTGAAACTTTTATGGGTTCATTCTTCCGCGGAAATTTCGGGCAATACTTTACACCTCGTGAAATCGTTAAATTTATTGTTGACGTGCTTCCTATTACGCATGATTCAAAAGTATTGGATACATCATGTGGTAGTGGCGGATTCTTGCTCTATGCTCTCAATAAAGTACGAAACGAAGCCACTGATTATTATCCGAATTACAAAAATGATGCAAGGCAATATGCCAAGTGGTTCCCATATTGGCATGACTTTGCCGAAAAGAATCTTTATGGAATAGAAATCAATGAGCAGATTTCACGTGCAGCCAAGATGAATATGATCATTCATGATGATGGTCATACAAATGTCATAACATCTGATGGACTAGTCTCTGCTGCCGAAATCAAAGAGCGCACAGGCAATAAAGGCTTCGAGTATGGAACATTTGATTTCATCATTACTAATCCACCTTTCGGAAGTAACATTCGGCAGACAGAACAGGCATACCTTAAAACCTATCAGTTAGGCAAAAAGGAAGAAGATTGGCTTGCGGTTAAAGCTAAGGCTGGTGATAATACCCGTGATGGACAACAAAGTGAGGTTCTTTTCATTGAGCAGGATTATTTGTTCCTAAAAGAAGGAGGAATGCTTGCCATTGTATTGCCTGATGGAATTCTCACAAATAGCAGTATGCAGTATGTGCGTACTCAATTGGAAGACTGGTTCCGTATCGTCGCTGTTGTGAGTATGCCACAAACTGCTTTTGCCGCAAATGGAGCAGGAGTAAAAAGTTCTGTTTTATTCCTAAAGAAATGGCCGAAGGATCATACGGAAGAACTTGAAAGCAAGAAGAAATCAATTGAGGCGAAGCTTCTGAAAGATGCTGACTACATTGCGAAAAGAGACCTCTGGGACAGGGAAATTAGGCAGAAGCAGAAAGAAAAAGTTAATTCGCTGAAGTCGCGCGATTTAAAGTCAGCAACTGCAATAAAGAAAACTCAAGCTTATAAAGAATGGAACGCTGAGTTATTGGCAGAGTATGCTGCTAAGATAGACGATTTGAAGTCAAAGCTTACAGATAGCTATCTTGTACGAAAACAGAAAGAACTCCCTGATTATCCTATCTTCATGGCGATAGCTGAAGAGATAGGCTATGATGCAACAGGCAAGAAAACTGCGGTTAATGAGTTGGATATTATTGGACAAGAATTAAAGAAATTCATTCAAAGTTTGGATTGAGTAAAATGTATCAAGTTCCCCAACATATAGACAAAAATAAAATCTTCATCGTGCAACGATCGGAGATAGAAGGTCGATTGGACCCTAAGATGGCTTTATATAATCGTAAAGTCTTGCACTCATTGTACCCAAAGGTCAGATTGAAAGATGTACTTTTATGTAAACCGCAGTATGGAGCAAGTGAGTCCGGAATCCCAAGAAGTTTTATGGAAGAACCTCGTTATATAAGAATTACAGATATCGATGAAAATGGATTGATTTCTTATAATGAATTGGGGGCAACAGCAAAGATGATTGAAGATAAATACATTCTTGGCGAAAATGATCTGTTAATAGCAAGAAGTGGAGCTACAGTGGGGAAAGCATACATTCATAAGCATGTTCCCTATGAATGTTTTTTTGCAGGTTATCTTATTCGCTTTATCATCGATACGGATAAGGCGCTTCCAGAATACATATTCACTTACACACAACTTAATGCTTACAAAGAGTGGGTTAATGCTATCCAGCGACCAAGTGGCCAACCCAATATTAACTCGGAAGAATACCAATCTCTTGAAATACCTCTACCCAACATAGAGAGACAACAAGTAATAGTTGATGTTATCAAGTCTGCATATTTGCAGAAAAAGCAAAAGGAATCCGAGGCCCAATTGCTTTTGGATAGCATTGACACATACATACTTAACGAGCTTGGAATAACTATACCCAAAATAGATGCCAGTTTAGAAAATAGAATTTTCTTTACTTCTTTTAAAGATGTTACAGGAAGCAGACTAGACCCTTATTATAAGTTGTATTTTAGTAGTAATTATAAAAGTGTCAAATATGATAGTTTTCGATTGGGCAGTATTACTAACATATGCAAAGGCACGGCTCTTACAAGTAAAGACATTATCCCTGGAAATATTCCTGTGATTGCAGGAGGCAAAAGTAGCCCATATTCGCATAATGAGGCTAATTTTGATGGTAATGTTATAACAGTAAGCGCCTCTGGTGCTTATGCTGGATATGTATGGTATCATCAAAATCCAATTTTTGCCACAGATTGTAGCGTAATTTCTTCTAAAGATGAGTCTTTAGTTCTCACAAGTTATATTGCAGAGGTATTGAAATCCATTCAATCTATAATATACCGTTTACAAGTGGGTGCAGCCCAACCTCATGTTTATCCTTCAGATTTAATGAATATTTATATTCCTTCAATACCGATTAGTCAACAAAAAACAATCGTTAATAAGGCTCAAAGTATTCGTGATATTGCAAAGAAAGTCATTGAAGAAGGTAATTCTATCCTAGAGAATGCAAAAAAAGAAGTTGAACAAATGATTATTGGATAACTACGAATAATATGGATATTACGCTACTCCAACTCGAAAAAGAAGACATTATCCTTTTGATAAAAGGCATTGGAGGTCTATCTAGTTTGATCATCATTATTCTTGGATGGTACATACATAGGCAGACTGAAAAAATTAAAGTAATGGAGAACCTCATTTCTGAGAAGAAGAATGAGGCATACTCTAGTTTTGTCGGTTTGTTTTATGATTTATTAGCGCAATCAAAAGAAAACAAGAGTTTTGATACTCATGATGGACTAATAAAAATGTTGGAGATAAAAAAGACGCTATTCATGTATGGCTCAGACAAAGTGTTTAAGGCCATGAATGAATGGTTAAAATACTGTAATCCTCAGTATGATCGGAAAGAGATGTTGAATAAGGTACTTGAATTGTTGGTTCTTATCAGAAAAGATTTACAAAACAAATCAAAACTGAAGGTAGACGATATATTGATGAATATTATGCAATCAGAAGAAGAGTTAAAGAAATTCAAATCATTGAAATAGATACATTCAACAGTATTAATGTTTTACAAAGAATCCATTAGTTTTGAATACATATAATAACCAGAAAACTCATGAAGGGTGACGCTCAACCTCTAATAAAGTTCTTTGATGGATCAGACAAGCGATTCATCATCCCTCTTTACCAGCGCAACTACGACTGGAAAGAAGAGAACTGCGAGCAGTTGTTTCAGGACTTGATGAAACTACACAACAGCGACCGCAGGAGTCACTTCTTTGGCAGCATTGTGTCAAGCATCCAGTCTGGAACAGAAGACAGATTTATCATTGATGGACAACAGCGAATTACTACTGTATCGTTGTTGCTCATTGCGATGGTAAATGCCAAGAAAGAAGGACTGATTGAAGCAACTGATGCAAAACTTGTAGAGAAAATCTTCAAGCGTTATCTGGTAGATGAGTATCAAGAGGATGAACGAAAGGTAAAGCTAAAACCGATCAAGAAAGATATGCAGGCTTTTGACGCTTTGCTGTATAAGCCTAAGGAGCAATATATCAAAGAGTCGAATGTTACTCGCAACTACGACTTCTTCTATGATAAAATAATTCATTGTGGATTGTCCCTTGATGAACTATTTGAGACCATCAAGAAACTGGAAGTCATCAATATTCGTCTTGATGAAGATGATGACCCACAGTTGATATTTGAGAGCCTGAACTCTACAGGTCTTGATCTGAGTGAGGCAGACAAGATACGTAATTATTTGCTGATGTCGTTAGATCCTGAAGCTCAGGATGACTTGTATACTCGATATTGGAATCCTATAGAAGAGTTCACAAAGTATGACCCGTCTTCTTTTGTACGCGATTACCTAACCATGAAGCAAGGGAAGATTGGTCGTATCGATAAAATATACTTTATCTTTAAAGAGTATGCCGAGGATATAAGTGTTGACAGGGCTACACTCTTAGAAGACATGCATCACTACGCCAAGATATATAGCCAAGTGGACAATGCAACGGTAGGCACAGATAAACTCAATAGAAAGTTGAATCAGCTACGAACGTTGGATTCTACGATTGCTTATCCATTCTTTATGGCTTTCTTCGACTATGCATCCAAAGTGGGATTGGCAGAAAACGAGATATATCGTGTACTTGATGTGATAGAAGCATATTGGGCACGCAGAATCATCTGCAATCTCCCTTCTAATGCCCTGAACAAAGTGTTTGCAACACTCCATAGGGATGTATTGAATCATGTCAACAAAGCTGGTGATGATACTGCACCTTCGTATATAGATGTACTAACTTATGTCTTGTTGAAGAAGGGACGTTCTTCCGTGTTCCCGTCTGATGAAGAGGTGCGTGGTGACTTTAAAACTCGTCAGGTTTATAAGATGCCTGCTAATGCCCGCACGTTTATCTTGGAACGTATGGAGAACCAAGATAATAATGAACGGCATGATGTGGTGAAGGAACTGACAGAGATAAATATAACTATAGAGCATATTATGCCCCAAACTCTGTCGGATAAGTGGAAGATGGCTTTAGGCGAAGACTGGGAAAGAATCCATGAACAATATCTGCACACAATGGCAAATCTCACGCTCACTGGTTATAATTCTCAATATAGCAATCTCACGTTTATTGAGAAGAGAGACATGGAGAAAGGCTTCAAGGATAGTGCATTCCGTTTGAATAACTATGTAAAATCATGTGAGCAATGGACAGAAACAGAGTTGAAAGCACGTCAGAAAGAATTGCAGAATGTATTTATGCGTCTTTGGCCCATGCCAACTACTACTTTTGAACCGTTGAGACGTGAAGCAGAATCTGCATCGCTTGATGATGAAGACTATGAGTTCACAGGCAAGAAGCTGCAAGCATATATCCTTCATGGGGTTAGATATGCTGTTAACACTTGGAAGGAAATGCTCATTCAGGTTTGCGGACATATTCTGTTAGAGAAGCGCTCAACTATAGAATGGCTTTGTGCAAACGAAAAGTGCAGTTTCTCTACAACACCAGAAGAATGGAGGCGAGAACTTGCACCAGGAATGTACGTATGGACCGACAACAGTACTGCCACCAAGATTAATATTCTTCATGGCATGTTTGAGGAGTGTAATATCCCCGCATCCGAACTCGTTTTTGAATTCCGTTCTGATCAAGAGGGAGAAGACGAGGAGTAAATTCAAACCTAAAAGAAAATGGCAACATTTAGGTCGATAAAAGAACTGACACGTGCACTTCAGCAAGGCTCAAAACTGCTGAGCAATATGTTCTTGCAGCGCAAGACGATTGCCGTGAAGTATGATGATGCACTTGATACCCTAAATGGAGACGAGAATAAGCTGAAACACCTTATCACCTTTGGAGTAATTGTGCAGACGGGCGACTCTCTGGAACTGGACGATGCCTACCAGCGATTTTTCGAGGAGGTCTTGGCAGTGAACGAGGACATCAACATTTCATCGGTCAAGATGTACATCGACAAACTGAACCTTGGTATCAGTTCTTATCTTGCAGCAGAGAACAATGTCCGCCGTGAGAGTTTCATGAGAGAAATTCGCCATACATTCAAGAGCATCGACAATGCCACCCGAAGAAATGTGATTGACCTGAAACGCATCGTCGATGATACCTACAAGCAGGAGCCCAACTTTAAAATCAAGGAACTGCGTTTGAAGGATTTTGACGAGAAAGCGCGCTTGATAGGCGAACTGATACTCCAGACGGAGCACGTGATAGACGAGCAGACCATTTTCTTTTCGAGTGTATCCGACTATGGGCTGAAACAGACTGTCAGCGAGGTTCGTGATGGTTTGCGTGAGTCTGCTCACGGATTGATAGCCATCACCGGTCAGATTATAGAATACCTGAACCGCATAGAATATCAGAGCCGACTGGTGAAGCGTGTGCGACAGCTGAAATACCTGCGCGACCAGTTCATGATAGAGCAGGCAACCAACGTTAGGGAGGTAATGGCGCAGACCAATACCGTCTGGATGGAGAGCAAGCCCAAGTATGTTACCCGAGTGTCTCTGGATTTCCTTCGCAATGAAGATGCCGCCCTTGAGATACTGGACAACATCAGAAAGCGCCTGTCGAAGAAGGCAAACATCAAGTCGAGGCTTGCGGAAAAAATTGACAAGAGTTATCTGGAAGAACAAACAGAAACGGCAAGAGCCTTCAATCACCAGAAACTGCTGAATGGTTTCCTAGCACAAAGCAGCGACTTGTTCTACTACCTTTGGAACTACTCATTCACGGAAACACTAGATAAAGAACTGCGCTTAGTGCTATTCCTCCAGATGGCATCTCAGTATCCAGAACAAATGCGTTTCACAACAGAGACAAAGACAATTGAGAATATAGAATACCCCATAATATATCCGCGATGAAATATACAAGTGAAATTTTCCAGCGCCTCAGTCGAGGGCAGTTCATATCGAGCAATAGCATCGATGCTGATACTCGTGCCATCTACAACGATATTGAAGAGAACCAGCAGGAGTATGAAGACTATTTCGACAAAATAGACTTTCAACTCAGCTGTGGTGACGGTTTCTACTATTTCAGCCGCAAGGAAGCCAAGGTAATAATTGAAAACAAGCTACAGGCGCTATTCTCGTGGATTGACTATTTGGACTTTCTGAAGACATACGATACAGTATTTGATGCTGGCACCCAGTTTAGTCTTGTACAGATGGAGGTGGGACTTGCCACCATACCGGGGTTGAAAGAGAAATTGACACAGATGTTTCCTGACAAAACGTCGAACCGCCAAAAACTGGAGGCACTTGCTGGAGCCCTGGAGAACATGGGCTTTGCAGAACTAGTAAATGAGGCAGATGGTACCTATCAGGTGACCAATGCTTTCCATTACATTGAACAAATCATTCTTTGTATTAACATAGACGAAGACGTAAAAGATGAGATACCTCAATAAGATCATATTCATCAACAGTGCCCACGTGCCATACGCAGAGATCAAACTCGATGGCAACGTACATTTCATCGGTACACAGGGTGTGGGTAAATCCACTCTGCTTCGTGCAATCTTGTTCTTCTACAATGTGGACAAGAGCAAACTGGGCATCAAAACGCAAGCTGGTCAGAAAGGCTACGATGAATTCTATTTGCCTCACCAGAATTCGTACATCATTTATGAAGTGTGTCGCGAGACTGGAAAGTTCTTCGTTATGACCTTCTTGTCACATGGACGTACCGCCTTCCGAATTGTGGATTGTGCCTACGACAAGCGGTTCTTTTTGGAAGAAGATGGTAGCGTTCGTTATGAATGGGGGCGCATCAGTGAACAAATAGGTGCAAGGGTGTATAAGAGCAACATCATTCGCGGTTATGAGGAATTCCGCGACATCATCTATGGCAACAGCCAGCAGGTAGCGAAGGAGCATCGCAGGTTCTCGCTGATGGAGAGTGCGAAATACCGTCAGGTTCCGCTGACCATACAGAACATCTTCCTAAACCAGAGCCTGGAATCGCGTGTCATCAAGGACACCATCATCGACTCGATGGACTTTGCTGGCGACGAGATTGACTTGAACCGCTATCGCGAGGAGGTGAAAAACTTCCGTCAACAATATGAGGACATTTGGAAATGGTATAAAGTTGAAAGGAATGGCAAGGTGAAGGTGAAGACGGATGCCGATGCCGTCATTGAGAGATACACCAATTACGAGTATGTGCGCAAACTTATCTCAGAGCTTTACGGACAGTTGAACTACGCCTTAGGCCGTGATACCAGCCGACTGCCGGTCCTGTCAGAGCAGGAATCCGCTAGCAGCACGGAACTGTCACGTCAGCGAAGGTTGTTGGGTGAAGAAAACGAGAAGTTCACTAAAGAGCGTGACAGCTTGAAAGGAAGCGAAGCCATCATCAACGATTTCTTGAAAAAGATCAATGAGAAGCGCCAGCACTATAAGGAGATTGACATTGAAAAAACAGCAGTACGCATAGGTAAGGAGGGCGAACTGAAGATCCAACAGCTCAGTCTCACCCATCAGGAAGAGACCTTGACCAGCAAGAACCAGAGTGTCAAGTCGAAATATGACACCCTCATACAGGAGGTTGACAACAATCTGGCTGCGTTTGGCTTGCAATGCCAGAAGCAACTGAACGAATCGGATAGGCAGCGAATAGAATCGGAAGGCCGATTGCAAACGGAATGGAATGAGAAGGCTGATGCTGTCCGCAGCCAATATGAACGGAAGCTAAAAGAGCATCAGAGATTGTTGGACGATGCCCGGCAAACCAAAAACGACCTGACACTTCAGGAGCAACGTGTAAGGCAGTCCAATCCCTACAAGGAAGAGACAGACGAACTGGAGCAGAAGATAAAGGGACTGAGCAACAAGCTGTTAGATTTGTTGAAAGCGTCTACTGAAAAACAAAAGGAGATAGACCGCATCACCAGCGATGTGGCCATACAGCGCAAAGATTTGGAGACAGTATGTGATCGGGAGATTGCCGACATCGAGAATGACATCAAACTTATTTCTGCCGACATAGCCAGGTTCGACGATATGCTGAGCCGACAGAAGGGGTCTTTGATAGAATGGCTTACCCTGAACAAGCCGGGATGGGAAAACAATGTCGGGAAAGTGCTCGATGAGGATGCCGTACTTTATAACACCGCCCTCAATCCTCAGATGTCTACCCCTTCTGATAGCATATACGGCATTAGGATTGATGTCGACAATATAGAGAACACGGTCAAGACACCTGATGAACTGAAGGCTCAGAAAACGTTGTTGGAGCAAAAGGCTGAGGAGCAGAACAAAAGAATTGCGCTGCGAAAACAGCGACTGGAGACCGACATTGCCGAACTGGAGCGCAAGCCGGGCGTCAGGTTGAAACAGCTGCGTATGGAGAAAATGACTATTGACGCTGAGTACAACCAGATACCTCGTCGCATAGAAATCGTTCAGAAAGAGAAGGTAGCAACTGAGGAACGTTTGAAGAAATGGCGTGAAGACGAGTTGGAGAAGCTACAGAAGAAGCTTGGAGAGACAGGGAAGGTGATTGAGACACTTGACAAACAGAAAGATAGTCTGACAGCCCTGCGAGAAAAAGAAATAGCTTCCCTACAAAGTTCGTACAACAAACAGAAGAAAGAACTGAAGACCAATAGTGACCAACAAAAGGCGGAAGTAAACGCAGAACTGAAAAAGAAAGAACAAGCTGCAGTACAGCGAAAGGTGGAACTCCAGGCACAGATGGATGCAGAGCTGAAAGGACTTGGCGTGGACGTGGACCAGTTGGCAGTCATCCGACGTCAGCTTCAGCAAGTTGTCGACAATCTGAAATACATTGACGAACATCGCGCAGAATACATTTCCTGGCAAAACGACATTCGTGATTATTTCGAGCATGAACAGCAGAAAAAAGAGGAGCGCAAGCAGATGCGCCAGAAAATAGACGACTTGCAGGATAAATACCTGAAGCGCAAACAGCAGTATGACGAGAAAATCAAGCAGCTGACGGATGAGGTTTCGGCCTTAAGAAAAGAACAAGAGAAACTGACTGAGGCCATTACGAAGGTGCAGGCTTTCTTGAACAGTCCTTCCTGTCCTCCGGAAGTCTCTGCAGCAGAAGAGCTGGAAACCGTGAAGCCATTGGCTGACATACTGGAAGAGTTGCGCGACCAAATTGCCTCCAAACAACGAAAGTTTGAGGATTTCAAGGAAGCTGTCGTACGCTTCAAGGGCAACTTCTCGCCTCAGAACACCTTCTATTTCCGGACAGAGTTCAACACCGATGCCGACTATACAGAATTTGCTGCCGAACTGAATGAGTTTATCAGCAACAACAAGATAGAGCAATACCGAGTGCGCACCAGCCGGCAGTATGCCACAATCATCAAACGTATAGCCAAGGATGTCAGCGATCTGAGCCAGCATAAGTCGGACATCGAAAGGACCATCCTCGACATCAACCGCGATTTCCGTGAGAACAATTTTGCTGGTGTCATCAAAGAGATTGAACTGAGGGCGGTGGAGAGCAATGACCGGCTGATGCAGCAACTGCTGAACATCAAGCATTTTGACGATGAACACGGCTATGACATCGGGCAGCTGAACCTCTTTACAGACGAAGACAATCTGAACCGTACCAACGAACAAGCTGTCAAACTGCTGATGACGCTCATTGAAATGATGGACGCTGAACAGAAACGCGAACGGATAACGCTGGCAGACTCCTTCAAACTGGAATTCAAGGTCAAGGAGAATGACAATGATACCAAGTGGGTGGAGAAACTTTCAAACGTGGGATCTGACGGTACGGACATCTTGGTCAAAGCGATGGTGAACATCATGCTCATCAACGTCTTCAAGCGTAAAATATCCCGCAAATTTGGCGACTTTAAGCTCCACTGCATGATGGATGAGATAGGCAAACTGCACCCCAATAATGTGGAAGGTATTCTGAAATTTGCCAATGTACGCAACATCAATCTCATCAACTCCTCGCCCACCACCTACAATGCTCAGGCGTATAAATACACCTATTCTCTCTGCAAAGACGAGAAGAGCAACACCGTAGTTAAAACGCTGCTGACAATAAGATGAAAAAGACTGCCATACTCATAGAGAAACTGATTCGGCTGGCCAATGGCGACGTCCTGCCAGCCAGCAGCCTGAAGGGCGACTGGTTTGAACAGATGCAGGAAGACGGCATCCTTCTGGTTACAACACACGGCAGCCGCAAGAGTCTGAGGGCAATAGACGGAATGTCTCTCCGCCAGTATGTTGCTAGTCAGTACGACATCTACGACCTGGAACAAACACGGAAAGCCTTCTCTGATGAAGATGCCAGCAGAGCCTCTTTGGTGGCTGTCACTGGCGACAGTAAGTTCCTTTCACGTAGAACTTTCACTGGGTTTCTTGTAAATAGCTATCAGCCTGTTACTGCTGTCCTCAACGGACAAGAGATAATAATTCATCCCACAGAAGGCTGTTTCATGTTCATTGCCGACTATCAGCATTTCACCATTCCGCAGGATGTTGTCGTAGTTGGAGTGGAGAACGCAGAGAATTTCCGATATGTCGCATTACAGAAACATCTCTTTGCGCGATATGGACGCGTACTTTTCGTATCCCGTTATCCTCAAAACCAAAATAAAGATCTTATAAAATGGCTACAGTCCATACCTAATCAATACGTCCATTTTGGGGATTTAGATTTGGCCGGTATCGCCATTTATGAGAGTGAGTATTACCACCACTTGGGAAATAAATCATCATTATTCATACCAGATGATTTTGATCAAAGGATTTCGAATGGGAATACAGAACGCTATAATGTTCAGTTGCCTCAATACGGTAAAATGAAGATTGAAGACAAAAGAGTACAACCTCTATTAGACAGCATCCACTTGCATCACAAAGGATATGACCAGGAGGGATATATCAAGACAAAAAAATAAAGAATATGAACGAAGAACAGAAATACATTGACTTTGAGGCTTACGAACGTGTGGCAGAGCCACATAAACGTGAGCGGGTTTCGGCATGGCGTACTGCAATAGGACTTCAAGACGTAGATGGGCTTCGTGTGTCTGACTATCTAAAGGAAATAGCAGTAAAGCACATTGAGGGTGACATCACCATCGATGAGGTGAGAGAACAGCTACAGTCTTATTATGTGAATAAGACTACGCATGATGCTGACGATGCTGAAAAGGAAGAGGCTGACCGCGTGGCAGCAAACATCACGAAGTTGCTGAATGAAAAGTCTTTTTCATTGACCCCTTTAGAGTTTTTGAACATCCATCGTCATCTGTTTGAGGGCGTCTTTAAGCATGCTGGTGAGGTTCGTCCTTATGACATCAGCAAAAAAGAATGGGTATTACAAGGCGACACAGTTGTATATGGCCGTGCAGCAGATATTCATGAAGCATTAAAATATGACATACAGACTGAACGAGATTTCAGTTATAAAGGCTTGACTACAGATGAGATTATCTCACATGTTGTAGACTTTGTGACTTTATTATGGCAGAACCATCCGTTCCGTGAAGGAAACACGCGAACAACGGCTGTTTTCGTTATCAAATATCTCCGTTCTTGTGGTTTTAATGTAAATAACGAATTGTTCGCTGATAATTCCTGGTACTTCCGTAATGCCCTTGTACGTGCCAATTATAGTAATCCCCAGAAAGGCATACAACCAGACAAGTCTTTCCTCGTAAAGTTTTTCCGTAATTTGCTGCTCGGTGAAAACAACGAACTGAAGAATCGATATATGCTGATTGGGTATAAGGATGACGAGAATAACACCCATACAAGTACCCATACAAGTACCCATACAAGTACCCATACAAGTTCAATCGACATACAACCTTCTTCTGAGAATGTAACGCGTTTGGTATTGGCAATTGGTAAAGAAGAAATGAATGTGAAGAGTATGATGGAAGCCGTAGGTTTGAAGAACCGTCCGAACTTTATGGATTATTCTCTCACACCAGCAATGAGAGAAGGATTTGTGTGTATGAAGTATCCTGCCAATCCCCATCATCCCCGTCAACGTTATTTGCTGACGATAAAAGGTTTGATGTTGTTGGACGGTAATAATAGTTAAGTACTCATAAGTCAAAAGCATTTGTCCGACACAATCCAAAAAAAATTGTAAGCTTCGGACAAATGCTCATAATAACCATATTCATCGACTTGATACCGATACTGGGGCTATATTTGTTCGGAAATTCCGAACATCTTAATTTGATGAGAATGATATGAAGTATACCTTCTGTCCGATACTATTAGAAAAATTTGTAACCATCCATTTTAGGCCGTCTTTCCTATAAGCTGTAAATTCCCGACCTTTGCCGGAAATTTACAGTTTTATGTTTAATCTCAACGAGAACAATCAGTTTTTCAT
>Ga0256406_1004870_pt1 | contig 14868 bp, 10 predicted proteins | sample RumenRJG_03DNA_FD_185986 | JGI IMG/M metagenome (GOLD analysis project Ga0256406, IMG submission 185986) | Bovine rumen microbial communities from Lethbridge, Alberta, Canada - RJG_03 | ecosystem: Host-associated > Mammals > Digestive system > Stomach > Rumen | place: Canada: Alberta | collected... | reverse complement strand
CTTCGAGCGAATCATGCAGGTCGTGGCCGTGCAGGGAGGGGTTGACGATGCTCGCTAAGCTCGCCTTTGGCAACATGCGCAAGCTCCTGCACGACTACGCCGTGTACTTCCTCACGCTCGTCCTGGGCGTGGCCGTGTTCTACGCGTTCAACACCATCAGCGTGCAGGGGGACTTCCTTCGTGGGGATGTTGGTGAGACGCTCAGGCAGGTGGGGCAGATCCTCGACGGAGTCACCGTCTTTCTCGCCGTGGTACTGGGCTTTCTCATGGTGTACGCGAACAACTTCCTCATGCGCCGGCGCAAGAAGGAGCTTGGCCTCTATCAGGTGCTGGGCATGCGCACGGGGCAGGTGAACGCGGTTCTCGCGCTGGAGACGCTGCTGGTGGCTGCGGTCTCGTTTGGGGTGGGCATCGCTCTGGGGGCGCTCCTCTCGCAGGTGCTCCTCTTTGTGACCGCGCGGATGTTCGAGACCACGGTCCAGCACTTCTCGTTCTTCTTCTCGACCGACGCGTTCCTGCTCACCCTCCGGTGCTTTGGCGTGATCTTCGTCGTGATGATGGCCTTCAACTGGCTTACGCTGCGCCGCGTGAAGCTGATTGACCTCATGAGTTCCGCGCGCCAGAACGAGAAGCAGTTCGTGCGCAGGGTTCCCCTTGCTGTGGCGCTTGCCGTTGTGGGACTCGTGCTCATGGGCGTAGCGTACTGGCGCCTGACCAGGGACGGGTTCCCCACGTCCGGCTCCACCGCCGTGCAGAACGGCTTCCTTATCACGACGGGAATGGTGGTCGCTGGCACCTTTGCCTTCTTCTACGGCCTTGCCGGTGCGCTCACCGCGCTGCTCACGCACCTCAGGGGCTTCTATTGGCGCGACCTCCACATGTTCACGACGCGTCAGATCGCCTCGCGCGTGAATACCACGGCCCTCTCCATGGGCGTGATCGCGCTCATCCTCTTCTTTGCGATGACCGCCATGACCACGGGCATGAGCATCTGCGGCGCCATCAACAGCATGACCAAGCAGGGCATTCCGTACAGCGCGTCCATCTCGGCGACGCCCGCGGGCGACTCGACGGACGCCATCGACCTTGAGGCGGAGGTTGCCAAGGCGGGCGTCGACCTCTCGAAGGTGGGCCGTCACGCAAGCGTGAGGATCGCGGTGATCGAGTCGGAGCTGAGGAGCGACACCCCTGCGTACCAGCGCATGTCTCAGCTCACCGGCGAGAGCGTGCCCAAGGGCTACGAGCACGTCGTGGTTGCCGAGGTAGTGGGTATCTCGGACTACAACGCTATGCGTTCCCTGCTGGGACTGGAGCCCGTATCCCTTAAGGACGGCCACTACCTCATGCTGTGCAACATGGACAACGCGAAGGGGTTTGTGAACAAGGCGCTCGAGCAGGGATTTACTGCCACCATCGGCGAAACCACGCTTGCCCCCGAGCGCACCACCGTAATCGACGACGCCTCTGTGGTCCTTCAGGACAGCAACTCTGGTCTCACGCCCGGGGTGTATGTTGTGCCCGACAGCGTGGCGGCATCGGTTCCCGCGTACTACAGCGTCATCGATGTTGTCTACGCCGGGTCGGCCGAGGAGGGCGACGCCGCGCTCAAGGGGCTGGAAGCCACGCTTGCGAGCAACCTGGATGGCCGCGTTGCCTTGGTGGGCGTGCAGACCGCCACGGACGTGCTCGCAGACGGCACCTCCTCCACCGGCCTCATCTCGTACATGGCCATCTACATCGGCTTTGTCCTGGTCATCGCTTGCGCGGCGATTCTCGCCATCCAGCAGCTCTCCAACGCGAGCGACGCCTCGGGAAGCTACAGGACCCTCTCCGAGCTGGGATGCTCAGAGCGTCTCGTCTTTGGCTCGCTCCGCTCGCAGGTAGCGCTTGCCTTCGTGCTGCCGCTGATTGTGGGCATGGCGCACTCGCTCTGCGCCCTTGGGGTGATCAACGACCTGGTGAGCGCGCTGGGATATAGTGACATGATCAGTAACATGACCCTGGGGCTGGGACTCTTTGCCCTTGTGTACGGCGGGTACCTTGCGCTCACGTACCGAATGGCGCACGGGATCGTGCGCTCGGCAGTGCGCACCACGCGCCGCGCGCTGTAGGGGAGTGCTCCAGCGAGAACGTTTGCCCCCGGCGTCAGGTTGGCGCCGGGGCACTCTTTTGGCGAGAAGGCCGCTGGAACGTTGACTTCGGCGTCATTCGGGCGCCGGGGGCGGGGCTTTGGACGGGATTCCGTACGGGTGCGCCCTCCGGCGCCGAAATGACGCCGGAAGGGAGGTTCCGTGCTTCTCGTCTGCGGGAATGCGCTCTCCGGCGAGAAAACGGCGCCGGGGGCGGGTTTTGGACGGGATTCCGTACGGGGTGCGCCCTCCGGCGAGAAAACGGCGCCGGAGGCGAGACTTTGGACGGGATTCCGTACGGGGTGCGCCCTCCGGCGAGAAAACGGCGCCGGAGGCGAGACTTTGGACGGGATTCCGTACGAGACGCGCCTATCGGCGTCAAATACTCGCCGGAAGGCCCGTTGTCGCAGCTAGCGCGTACAAAGTGAGCTCTCTGGCGTCTGTCAACCGGAAAAGCGCCCTGCCTACAGCATGATGTCGAGGTGGAAGACCCCGTCCTCGGCCCGGGCAACGAGCGTCCCTCCATAGCGCTCCGCAATCGCGCGCATCGAACGCATGCCAAAGCCGTGGTTGGCCTTGTCGGCCTTGGTCGTCTGCGGAAGGCCGTCCTCAAAGCTCGGCTGTGCGTCGGGAGCGTAGTAGTTCTCCACGCTCACGGAGACAACGCCCATCGCGCGGCGCACCACAAGGGAGATGGATCGCCGCTTTGCTCCGCGCACCGCCTCGATGGCGTTGTCCAACGCGTTCCCAAACAGCGCGTAGATGTCGGCGGGCGCCATGAAGCCGAGCGCCGCCCCATCCGCCACGCAGGTGAGGGTGATTCCCTCGCGCTGGCAGACCAGGCTCTTCTCGGTGAGGATGGTGTCGAGCGCCTCGTTTCCCGTGCGAACCGCGGCATCGTACACGTCGACCTCCCGCGCGACGTCCGCCAGCGCGGCGGGATCGATCGCCGAGCTGCCACTGGCCAGCGAGCGTATCTGGTGGCGCAGGTCGTGGCACTTGATGTTGATGGCCTCGATGCTCTCGCGGCTCTGCTCGTACTGTCGCTCGCGCTCGGCGAGAAGGCGCTCGGTGGTGTCTCGCTCGGAGGCTAGCTTGCGGTTTACCAGCAGCTCGTACTCCATCCACACGCTAAAGACGCAGATAAAGCCATGTACGCAGCGCAGCATGAGCGCCAGGCGCACGGGGATGCCCATCTCGCAGAGGCTCTTGATCACCAGGTCAAACCCTATGACCATGAGCATGACCACGGCCATCATCACGATCATCGACCGGTCGCTCACCTGCTCCAGGCCGCGCTTGCTCAGCCTGCGCGTGATCAGCGGATAGGCAACGGCGTAGGTCGCCAGCGTGACCAGCCACGTACACAGGGCAAAGGTGCTCAGGGGAGCCTCGCGGCCAAGCGCCGCTTCCGTACCGGTTCCCGCAACAAGCAGCCAGATGAATTCCCCCAAGCCAGAGGCGAGGTTCTGCATCGCGTACCCTGCGGAGCAGCAGAAGAGCGCCGTCCATATGGAGGCGTCAAAGAGATGGGTCACCGCCACGGAGCAGCCGACAAGCAAGGTCGAGAAGAGCACCAGCTCAACGGCATACGTCTGCGAGCGCGTGAGGGCGGGGAACACGATTCCAGCGGAGAAGATCAATGCGATCGAGGCTCCCAGCAGGACCACGACGGTCAACATGCGCCGCGCGAAGTGCTCACGTGGGGTCAGTGCCCCCGCGAAGAGAGCAATCCCCATGGCAACGCGCACGAGCAGGCCAGCCATGCTCAGCACTGCGGGCAACGTCTGCTCCATCACGCGCTCCGTCCCACGTAGGCCGCCAGGCGCTCGAGCGCCGTCTTTCTCTGCGACCTGCTGTAGAAGAGCTCCGTCCCGTCGGACATCACCACGGAGGTCTGCCGTATGCGCTCTACCTGCGCCATGTTGATCACGCAGCTCGCGGCGATCTTGAGAAAGCCCTTCTCGTCAAGGTCCTTTGCAACTTGCGTGATGGTGCCGCGCACCCGCAGGGGCTCGCCCTCTCCCACGACGTGGTAGTGCAGGTCGTGCTTGACGATGTCCACGTAGAGGACGTCTGCCAGGCGCACAACGCGCATGCCGTCTGCCGTGGGTATGGCGACCGTACCCTCGGAGGTGCGCTTGACCATGCGCATCGCGCGGTCCATGCGCAGGGAGAAGTCGTCGTAGGCAACCGGCTTCACCATGAAGTCGAGGGCGTCCACCTGGTATCCCTTGATGGCGTACTGGGCCAGGTTGGTCACAAAGACGAGCGGGGTCTGCTCGTCGTAGCCTCGCAGCATCTGGGCCGCCTCCATGCCGTTGATGCCAGGAAGGTCGATGTCCATGAAGATGAGGTCCGCCGGGTGGTTGCCGTTCACGAACTCTATTGCCGAGGGCAGCACGGTGACGGCAAACGAGAGGCCCTTCTCAGCGGCGTAGCGGCTGAGGTGTCCGCGAAGGACGTCCGCCTCGGCAGAGGAGTCCTCAACAATCAGGATCCTATACGCCATGCTCGCCTCCCAACTAAGTCTTGGCCATCACCCGATTATGACAGCACCCACCTCGCCGAGGAGGCCTTGGCCACCATATGGGCATCTGAAGACGCCCTGCGGTGGGGCGGTCAAGACACAGAGGGAAGGGGAGAGATGGCAGAAGAGAAGGACGAGCAGGCCAAACAGGCCAAACAGGCGAAACCTGCCAAACAGGCCAAGCCCGTGAAGCGGCCAAAGAAGGCGCTCTTCGTGATCATGTGCATCGTCTCGGTGCTAGTGGTTGCGGTGACGCTTGCCGTGGGGATTGTGGTCTCGCCGTACTTTGACCTGGTGACCACGTTCACCACCAGGCCAGACATGGAGTCGGCGGAGGTCCAGCGGGCAAGCCAGGCCACGCGCGACGTTACCGAGGAGGTCGAGGCCGAGGGAATCACGCTGCTCAAGAACGAGGGCAACGCGCTTCCGCTCTCTGGCGTGTCCAAGGTGAACGTCTTTGGCTCCACGGTCGGCAACGACTTCAGCTACGGAGGAACGGGTTCCGGCTCTGGCGACACCAGCAAGAACGTGACGTTCTACCAGGGGCTTGAAGACGTAGGTCTCTCGGTGAACCCCAATCTCGAGCAGTTCTACGAGAAGAACGCCACCTCGTCCAAGGACATGGGACTCGTTGGTACGGACTGGAACCTCTACGAGCTGCCGCAGTCCAGCTACGCGCAGGACGTCATCGACGACGCCAAGGCGTACTCCGACACGGCCATCGTGGTTCTCACCCGCAAGGGCGGCGAGGGCTTCGACCTGCCCACGGACATGGCGGGCTACGAGGGCTCCGAGGCGGGCCGCAGCTACCTGGAACTCACGCCCAACGAGGAGGACCTCCTCGCCATGGTCGAGGTCAACTTCGACCGCGTGGTCGTGGTGCTCAACAGCCCCAACGCCATGGAGCTCGGCTTTGTTGACGATCCGGCGGTTGACGCCGCCCTGTGGGTGGGGACGCCCGGCTCCACCGGCTGCGAGGCCATTGGCAAGGTGCTCACCGGTGCCGTGAACCCCAGCGGTCGCACCGTCGACACCTTCCCGTACGCCATGGAGAGCGCACCGAGCTACTACAACTTTGGCGCGCACGACTACACCAACGTCCAGCACACCAACCAGGCCATGTTCGCAGGCACGGGAGACGCGACCTCCGGCACCGAGAACGTCCACTTTGTGGACTACGCCGAGGGCATCTACGTGGGCTACCGCTACTACGAGACCGCGGCGGCCGATGGCTTCATAGACTACGACTCCACGGTCCAGTACCCGTTTGGCTACGGCCTCTCGTACACCACCTTTGACGAGAAGATCGCCAAACTCACGGATGACGGCACCACGATCACCATGACCGTCGACGTGACCAATACCGGCGACGTGGCTGGCAAGGACGTGGTCGAGGCCTACTACAGCGCCCCTTACACCAAGGGCGGCATCGAGAAGAGCGCCGTTGTCCTTGCAGGCTTCGACAAGACCAAGCTGCTCGAGCCGGGCGAGACCCAGACGCTCAAGATCAGCTGGACGCACGAGGACATGGCCAGCTACGACTACACCGGCGTCAAGGCAGAGGGCGGTGCCTACGTGTTCGAGGCGGGCGACTACCAGGTGAGCCTGCGCAAGAACTCCCATGACGTGGTGGACACCCGCACGGTGACCATCGACCGAGACTACATCTACAACGATGCCCACGACGGCGCCCGCTCCACGGATGACGTGGCGGCAACCAACCAGTTCGACGACGTGAGCACGGGTGACGGGGTCACGTACCTCTCGCGCGCGGACTGGGCTGGCACCTTCCCCGCGATGGCGCCCGCAGAGAAGGAAGCCTCTGCCGAGGTCAAGGATGCCTTGGAGAACCCGGCGGCGCTCGACAACCCCGACGTTGCGGACGTGACCTACGGAGCCAGGAACGGGCTTACGTTGGCGGACATGGCTGGCCTGGATTACGACGACCCCCAGTGGGACAAGCTCCTCGACCAGATGACGCTTGGCGAGCAGAAGATGCTCGTCTCCAACGGAGGCTGGATGACCTTCTCGGCAAAGAGCGTCGGCAAGCCCGCAGTGGTGGAGTGCGATGGCCCCAACGGCGTGAACAACATCATGGCGCACTACAACGGCACACAGCTCACGGGCCAGAGCGTGCTTGGCTACACCTGGAACAAGGAGCTTGCCGAGCGCGTGGGAGAGCTCTTTGCCCAGGAAGCGACGGCGCTCAAGGTCGGCGGCCTGTACGCCCCCGGCGCCGACACGCACCGCTCGGCCTTTGGCGGCCGCAACTACGAGTATGTGAGCGAGGACGGGCTTCTCACCGGCGAGATCGTTGCCGCGGAGGTTCGCGGAATCCAGTCCCAGGGCGTGTACTGCTACCTCAAGCACTTTGCCCTAAACGACCAGGAGACCCACCGTGGTGACGCCGGCGGTCTCGTGACCTGGGCAAACGAGCAGTCCATGCGCGAGGTGTACCTGCGTCCGTTCGAGCTGGCGGTGAAGGAGGGCGAAGCCACGGCCATGATGAGCTCGTACAACCGCCTGGGCACCACCCCCACCGCCGAGAGCCATGCGCTGCTCACCCAGGTGCTGAGGAACGAGTGGGGCTTCCGCGGGTCCGTGGTGACGGACTGCGTGCTCTCCGCCGACACCTCGAACATCAATCGCGGTCTGCGAGCGGGTAACGACCTGTACCTCTCGTTCCTGCAGGACAAGGCGCTCACGGGCGACACGCTGAGCACTGCTGCCGGACACCAGGCGCTGCGCAACGCCTGCCACAACATCCTCTACACCGAGGCGAACGCCTCTAGTGTGTCATCCGTTGGAATCTACGGGCAGAGCCCGCTCGTGACCGCGGTCGAGGCTGTGCTTGCGGCGGCCATCGCGCTGCTCGCCACGTACTTCGTGCGCCGCCACATGAAGATGAAGCGCTGGCGCGCGCAGCAGTAGCTTTGCCGAGAAGAACGCAGCGCTTGGCCCCGGCGGCATTTCGTCGCCGGGGCCTTTTGCGTGGCCGGTGCGCCGTCTTGCCGTCACACGTTCGTTGCTCGAACGTGTGACATCCTGCGCGGGTCACACAATCGTCTCCGAATGTGTAGCGGATTCCAACCCGCCCCGATGGCCGCGTAGGGGGAGCCCGGCCTGCGGGCCCCGCCGTCGCCCACCGTCCACCGCGCCAAGAGTACCGTCTGCGACAAAAATCAGCAGTTTGCCAAAGGCCCTTGAATTCCCTCTCGCACGTGCTTTAATTAGGTCAACCAAACAAAAAGTTTGGTAAGCAGACTTATTGTTTACGGTACCAAGCCAGTAAGAACGTTGCTCGATGCAAGGAGGACCCAATGAAGGAACTCGACTACGACAAGATCAAGGAAGCGGCGAAGGCCTACAACGCGGACATGACCGCGTTCCTGCGCGCCATGATCTCCCACCCCAGCGAGTCCTGCGAGGAGGGCGACGTTGTGGCCTGCATCAAGGCCGAGATGGAGAAGCTCGGCTTTGACGAGGTCAAGGTCGACGGCCTCGGCAACGTGATGGGCTTCATGGGCACGGGCGACAAGATCATCGCCATCGACGGCCACATCGACACCGTGGGCATCGGTAACCGCGACAACTGGGACTTCGACCCGTACGAGGGCTTCGAGGACGACCAGCTCATCGGTGGCCGTGGCGGCTCCGACCAGGAGGGCGGCGTTGCCTCCGCCACCTACGCGGCCAAGATGATGAAGGACATGGACCTCATCCCCGAGGGCTACAAGATCATGGTCGTGGGCACCGTCCAGGAAGAGGACTGCGACGGCATGTGCTGGCAGTACATCTACAACGTCGACGGCATCAAGCCCGAGTTCGTCATCTCCACCGAGCCCACCGACGGCGGCATCTACCGTGGCCACCGCGGCCGCATGGAGATCCGCGTCGACGTGAAGGGCGTCTCCTGCCACGGCTCCGCGCCCGAGCGCGGCGACAATGCCATCTACAAGATGGCCGACATCATCTCCGACGTCCGTGCCCTCAACAACAACGGCGCCGACGAGTCCACCTCCATCAAGGGCCTCGTCAAGATGCTCGACCCCAAGTACAACCCCGAGCACTACGAGGACGCCCGCTTCCTGGGCCGTGGCACCTGCACCGTCTCCCAGATCTTCTACACCAGCCCCTCCCGCTGCGCCGTGGCTGACTCCTGCGCCATCTCCATCGACCGCCGCATGACTGCGGGCGAGACCTACGAGTCCTGCCTCGAGGAGGTCCGCAACCTGCCCGCCGTCAAGAAGTATGGCGACGACGTGAAGGTCTCCATGTACATGTACGACCGTCCCAGCTGGACTGGCGAGGTCTACGAGACCGAGGCGTACTTCCCCACGTGGATCAACAAGGAGTCCGCGCCCCACGTCAAGGCCCTCGTCGACGCGCACAAGGCCCTCTTCGGCGAGAAGCGTATCGGCTGCGAGAAGTCCATGGACAAGCGTGAGGGCAGGCCTCTGTGCGACAAGTGGACCTTCTCCACGAACTGCGTGTCCATCCAGGGCCGCTACGGCATCCCCTGCGTGGGCTTTGGCCCTGGCGCCGAGTCCCAGGCGCACGCGCCCAACGAGGTCACCTACAAGCAGGACCTCTCCACCTGCGCCGCCCTCTACGTGGCTGCCGTGAACCTCTACGACCCCAGCCAGGCCACCGGTGACGCCACCGAGTTCCGCGCCACCCTCACCGGCAACGACATCAAGTAGTTAACCGCGTCCCGGTCGCGGCGGATCGTCGCGACCGGGGCCCTTGCACGTAGATCCAGCGGTCACCGGGAAGACCCAGCCACGCGTATCAAAGAAAGGGAAACGAATGGACGCCACGTTCCAGAACTACCTCGACCAGCTCGAGAAGCTCGACTACTCCAAGATGTACAACAGCGACTTCCTGCACACGTGGGACAAGACCACCGACGAGCTCCGCGCCCTCTACCTGGTCGCCGACGCCCTTCGCAACCTGCGCGAGCGCAACATCTCCACGCGCATCTTCGACTCGGGCCTCGCGGTCTCCAACTTCCGCGACAACTCCACGCGCACGCGCTTCTCGTTTGCCTCCGGCACCAACATGCTGGGCCTGCAGCTCCAGGACCTCGACGAGTCCAAGTCGCAGATCGCCCACGGCGAGACCGTGCGCGAGACCGCCACGATGATCAGCTTCATGGCCGACGTCATCGGCATCCGCGACGACAAGTTCATCGGCGAGGGCGACGCGTACATGAAGGAGGTCTCGGAGTCCGTCGAGCAGTCCTACCGCGACGGCATCCTGGACCACCGTCCCACGCTCGTCTCGCTGCAGTCCGACTCCGACCACCCCACGCAGTCCTCGGCCGACCTGCTCTACCTCATCAACGAGTTTGGCGGTCTTGAGAACCTCAAGGGCAAGAAGGTCGCCGTCACCTGGGCCTACAGCCCCTCCTACGGCAAGCCCCTCTCCTGCCCGCAGTCGCTCATCATGCTGCTCACCCGCTTTGGCATGAACGTCACCCTGGCCCACCCCGAGGGCTACGACCTCATGCCCGAGCTGGTCAAGCAGGCCGGCGTCTACGCCCAGGAGTCCGGTGCCACCTTCACACAGGCCCACTCCATGGAGGAGGCCTTTGAGGGCGCCGACATCGTGGTCCCCAAGAGCTGGGCTCCCTACGCGGCCATGGAGAAGCGCACCAAGCTCTACGCCGCAGGCGACTCCGAGGGCATCGACGCCCTGGAGAAGGAGCTTCTCGCCCAGAACGCCACCCACATGGACTGGCACTGCACGCCCGAGCTCATGGCCAAGACCGCGAACGGCATAGATACCATCTACATGCACCCGCTGCCGGCAGACATCGAGGGCGTCTCCTGCGAGCACGGCGAGGTTGCCAACGAGGTCTTTGACCTCCACCGCGACGGTCTCTACAAGGAGGCCAGCTACAAGCCGTATGCCGTGGCGGCCATGATCTTCCTGCAGAAGGCCAAGGACCCGGTTGCCATGCTCAAGGAGCTCGAGGAGCGCGGCCGCAGCCGCTGGCTCGAGGCCTAAGGTCTGGCTTCGGGGCGACCGGCGCAGGACCCACAAGGGAACGCGCGGGCTGGTCGGGCCGAGCCGCTGGTGCTCGGTTGGCCGGCCCGCGCTTTGTTTTACGCGATTTGGGGAGAACGGAGAGGAACGAATGGGCAAGAGAATCGTCGTCGCACTGGGCGGCAACGCGTTGGGGAAGAACCTGCCAGAGCAGATGGCGGCCGTGAAGCACACCTCCAAGGCAATCGTCGACCTCATCGCCGAGGGCAACGAGGTCATCGTTGCGCACGGCAACGGGCCGCAGGTGGGCATGATCCAGGAGGCCATGACCCAGCTCACGCGCTCCAATCCCGAGAAGTACATCCCCTGCCCGCTCTCGGTCTGCGTGGCCATGAGCCAGGGCTACATTGGCTACGACCTTCAGAACGCCATCCGCGAGGAGCTGGCAAACCGCCAGATCAACCACGGCGTGACCACCGTGCTCACCCAGGTCGAGGTCGACCCCAACGACCCTGCCTTCGAGAACCCCACCAAGCCCATCGGTGCCTTCATGACCAAGGAGGAGGCCGACCGCATGGTGGCCGAGCGCGGCTACACCGTGGTCGAGGACTCCGGCCGAGGATGGCGCCGCGTGGTCGCGAGCCCCAAGCCCCAGTCCATCGTCGAGCTTGACACCATTCGCTCCCTGGTCGAGGCGGACCACGTGGTCATCGCGTGCGGTGGCGGCGGCATTCCCGTCTACCACACCGAGGGCAACCACCTCAAGGGCGCGGCAGCCGTCATCGACAAGGACTTCGCCGCCGCTCGCCTGGCCGAGCAGCTCGGTGCGGACGCCCTTGTCATCCTCACCGCGGTCGAGAAGGTCGCCATCCACTTTGGCAAGCCCGACCAGACCGAGCTCGACGAGCTCACGCCCGAGACGGCACAGCGCTACATCGACGACGGCGAGTTCGCGCCGGGCTCGATGCTCCCCAAGGTCCAGGCTGCGCTCCAGTTTGCGCAATCCGGACCCGGCCGCATGGCGCTCATCACCGAGCTCGACCGAGCGGCCGACGGCATCGCCGGCAAGACTGGTACCATCGTGCGTGGGTAGCATGTAGGTATCGCAACTGCAATGCGCGCGAGGTGAGGGCCATGGAACCACGGATATTCTCGTTCCTTATTGATAAGGATGGCGGGCGCTTCTTTGGCCCGGGTCCCATGGCCCTTCTTGCTGGAGTTCGCGAGACGGGCAGCCTCTCCGCCTCGGCCAAGGCCATGGGGATGAGCTACACCAAGGCCATGCGCATCCTTCACGACGCGGAGCATGCCCTGGGCTGCGCCCTCACCGTTCGCTCCATTGGTGGCGAGAAGGGAGGAAGTTCCAGCCTCACGCCCGAGGGGGAGGACTTTCTCCGCCGCTACGGGGCCTGGCAGCGTGGGGTTGGCTCTGCGGCCAATGCGGGCTTCTCGGCGGCATTTGCCGGCGTTGCCGGAGTGCCTCGCCTGGGTTGCGTGGTCATGGCGAACGGCCAGGCCACGCGCTTTGGGAAGCAGAAGCTCGTCGAGCCCCTGCGCGGTCGCGCCGTGGTGTCGCACACGCTCGACGCCCTGGTGTCGCCTCGCCTTGATGTGGTGGTCTCCACGCGGTGGGAGCGCGTGCGCGCTGCATGCGAGGCAAGGCACGTTGCCTGCGCGGAGCCGGCGGGAGCGCTCCAGAGCGACACGATCCGCGCGGGCGTGGAGGCGCTAGGCGCACGCGCGGGCTACCTCTTTGTCCAGGGTGACCAGCCGCTCCTCTCCGGCGCGAGCGTGGAGGCGCTGCTCGACGAGTTCGCGGCACACCCCGCCTGCGTGGTGCGCCTGGCGTGGCGGGGCAAGGCGGGGAGCCCTGTGGTGTTTCCCGGCTACCTGCGCGAAGCGCTTCTCGACCTTGAGGGAGACGTGGGTGGGGGAGAGATTCTGAGAAGGAATCCCGACCTTGCCTGCACCACGCGGTTGGTCGAGGCGCGCTATCCGGCCGAGCTTGATGACATTGATACCCCATCCGACCTCGAGCGCGTTGCCCAAGAGCTTGTGGCGTTGCGCGAGGCGTCGGAATCCGGTCAGGACATTTGGCCCGCTGCGGGCGCTGAAGACGGCGTCTCGGGCGGGCCTGGCGCTTCTCTGTAAGGGGATGGTTGTTATGGTCGCGCAGGCACGCAAGGTCCTGAGGAACGGCCGGCTGGTGACGCCCGAGGGCGTCTTTCTCGGCGACGTGGTGATCGAGGGCGACAAGATCGCGGGCGTTGTCCCGGGCGGCGTTGACGAGGCGCAGCTCGAGGGCGCGGAGGTCTTCGACGTGGCCGGCTGCTGGGTCTACCCGGGCTTCATTGACGCCCATACCCACATGCAGTGCTGGACGGGCATGGACTGGACGGCAGACAGCTTCGAGACGGGCACGCGCGCGGCCGCCTGCGGTGGCACGACCACCATCGTGGACTACGCCACCCAGGACAGGGGCATGACACTTCACCAGGCGCTCGACGAGTGGCACAAGCGCGCCGACGGCACCTGCACGGCGAACTACGCCTTCCACATGGCCATCGCCGACTGGAACGACCACACGCGCGAGGAGATCGCGGACATGCGCGATGCCGGCGTCACCTCGTTCAAGACCTACTTCGCCTACGATCACCTGCGTCTGGACGACGCCCAGACCATGGAGGTGCTCGAGGCGATAAAGCCGTTCGACGGCATCCTCTGCGTGCATTGCGAGAATGGCACCCTGGTAAACGAGCTGCAGCGCAGGATGCTCGCCAAGGGCATCACGGGTCCCGAGGGCCATGCGCTGAGCCGCCCGGCCGAGTGCGAGGCCGAGGCCATCAGCCGCCTCATGTACCTCTCGGAGCTTACGGGCGCCCGCGTGAACGTGGTGCACTGCTCGACCTGGCTTGGCCTCGAGCAGGTTCGTGCCGCCCGCGAGCGGGGCGTGCGCGTCTCGCTGGAGACCTGCCCGCAGTACCTGCTGCTGGACGACACGCGCTACCTCGAGCAGGGCGAGGACGGCTTTGCCGGCGCCAAGTACGTGATGAGCCCGCCCCTGCGCAAGCCTGAGGACATCGCGTCGCTGCGCGAGGCCGTGGAGGACGGCGAGGTCGACCAGATCTCGACCGACCACTGCTCGTTCAACCTGCACGGCCAGAAGGACTGCGGCCGCGGCGACTTCACCAAGATCCCCAACGGCGGTCCGGGTGTGGAGCACAGGCCGGCCCTCATCATGACCACCTTCGAGGGTCGGCTCGGGCCCATGGACTACCTGCACCTGCTCTCCGAGGGCCAGGCGCGCGTGTTTGGCATGTACCCGCGCAAGGGTGCGCTTGCCGCCGGCTCCGACGCGGACATCTGCGTGTGGGATCCCGCGGCTCGCTGGACCATTAGCGCGGCCAACCAGCACCAGGCCGTCGACTACACCACCTACGAGGGCTTCGAGGCACATGGACGCGCCAAGCTCGTCTTTGTGAACGGCACGCTGACCGTGCGCGACGGGGAGCCCACGGGCGAGAAGCCCGGGCGCTACGTGGCCCGCTAGAGACGCGCGCCGATGCGGGCGCGATTGCCGCGGGCGTCTCGTCCCCCTGTTCTCTCATCCATTGGCCGTCCGCGTGAGCGGGCAAGAAGTGAAGGAGTTTCTCATGAGCAAGACCGCAATCGTCACCGACAAGGCTCCCAAGGCGCTTGGCCCCTACTCTGCCGGCGTTGTGTCCAACGGGTCCATCAACGTGTCCGGCCAGCTGGGCATCGATCCTGCCACCGGCAAGCTCGCCGGCGATGACATCCAGAGCCAGACCCGCCAGAGCCTGACCAACCTGAAGAACATCCTCGAGGCCGCCGGCGCCTCCATGGCCGACGTGGTCGAGACCACCGTCCTTCTCGCCGACATCAACGAGTTTGGTGCCATGAACGAGATCTATGCCGAGTTCTTCGAGGCTCCGTATCCCGCGCGTGCGGCCTTCCAGGTTGCCGCGCTCCCCGGTGGCGGCAAGGTCGAGATCAAGGCCGTCGCGAGGGTCTAAGCGCCGAGGGCCTAAGCGCCGATAAGAGCACGGAGTTCTGAGCAGAGGACGGGCGGTGCTGGCTGATGCCGGCGCCGCCCGCCTTTTGTGCGCAGGGCGGTGCGGTCGCGGATAGTGACGGCAACAATCGCGGATTCTGACAACGAAAGGCGCGGAATCCGACAACGTTGCTGCTAGAGAGTAC
>Ga0256406_1004869_pt1 | contig 14869 bp, 11 predicted proteins | sample RumenRJG_03DNA_FD_185986 | JGI IMG/M metagenome (GOLD analysis project Ga0256406, IMG submission 185986) | Bovine rumen microbial communities from Lethbridge, Alberta, Canada - RJG_03 | ecosystem: Host-associated > Mammals > Digestive system > Stomach > Rumen | place: Canada: Alberta | collected... | reverse complement strand
AGTAACCCCACCACATATTGCGCATGGTGAAGAAATCTTTCACCTCCTGGGTGTAGTCAGTGTAGTACTGCTTGCAGTAGTCCGGGTCGCCATAATGAGGGTTGGTAACGTCGGTGGCTGCCTTTGGGTCGTAATTGATGTTTGTGTTCTTCACCCCACCCCCATTCGCATCCATGGTGGGGTTGGTGTTGCAAAGCATCAGTGGCTTTCCGTCCCAATAGAACCACAGGTCACGGTATTTGTTCTGCTTGTAGACACCTTCATAGAGACGCTGCACCACGGTGAGGACATCACCATTGAAGGCCCAGAAGCAGAATTTAGGAACCTTGTTGCCCTCTTCCTGCATCTTATGCATCGTCTGGAAGAGCTTGTTCCATTCGTCCCAGTAGAGCACAGCATTGGTGACATCGAGGATGAGCACGTCGACACCGGCATCACTGAGCATAGAGAGGTCGCGACGTATCACCCACTCGTCCTGCGAGAGAAAATAGCCCGCCTCGGGTTCTCCCCAGTGGTAGGACCCTGCTGTCCACTGCTTATTGCTGCCGTCCAGGCGGGCCTTAGGGTCGGCATCGAGCACCTTTGTCACGTCGGCCTTATAGGGTTTTCCGTTGTGCAGGTTCATGGTGTGCCATGTGATATAGAAGATGCCTACAGTTCTATTCTTATCCGTCTTCTGTAGTCCCACTTCGCTGCTCGTCGGCACCTTTCGTCCGAGAGCGTCGGTACCTACCCAAGTATCCTGCATGAGGTCGGTCTGAGCATTCAGGGGAGTAGCCGGAAACAGCAACATCAGTGCTTTTAAGAGTAGAGGATAGTGGCTTTTGAGTTGAATCATAATCAATTGTTGTGTTGTTAAGGATTAAAATAGGGTGCAGGAGTTGAATTTCTTCCTGTTTTCCGCGTTGGGACACCCAAGTCATTTTAGGGTGTTACCTTGGTGAGTTCCTCGATGTTGGACTTGCTCAGCAGACCCGCGTCTGCCACCACGATGGGCTTGTCGAAGCCGAAGCGTGAGGATAGTTTCCTGATCAGTGGTATCATGGTATGCCCCTTGGAGATGTTGCCCTCGTAAATCTCGTAACCGATGGGATTGCCCCCGCTGGCCACGAGAAGGCCGAGGAATATCTGCGGGCAAGAGTGTTTGCCGTCCTTTGAGAAGCCGCATTTGCGCAGGTCATCCTCCTCCGTGGCCTCAAAATACAGCGTGGTCATATCATAGAAGCAGACGGATATATTGTCGCCGACCATCTTCTTGGTGTACGAGTATGCGATGCCCTCCACGCGGGTCTTGAAATCATCCCGCTTTGACTCTTCCGAGGGCGTGGATGCGGACTCGCTTCCCTCCTCTGCGCTTTCGGGCTTGCTTTCACCACTGTCTTTCTCCTCTTCCGCCTTGCGGTAGCACAGGTCGTCGAGAAAGCGGTATATCTGGTCGGCACTGTACTTTATATGCAGATAGCGCTCCATGTAGTCCACCGTCTTCAGTTTGCTGCCCGGGTTAAACAGACGGCAGATGACGATGTTGCGGAACATACTGTTCTGGATGGTGCCATAGCCAATACGGTCGTAGAGCGTCCCGAATACCAGTTCGGGACCTGCCACTTGCACCTGGGCGTTGCTCAGACTGCTTACGAAACCGTCTATCACGTCCTCCTCTTCATATATATGAGGCAGAGACGGCCCCTCCATCTCATGAATGAAGGACGATGCTCGCTGCATCAGCTTCTCCATTGCTGCCGTGTCATCGGGACGGGCACTGCCGAGAGACTTCAATACATGTTGCTTCCGGGTCTTGGTCTTCTGGACAACCTGCACGCTGACCGTACCAGACTTGTTGGGCTTCTTGCGTATAAACATGGCACAAAGTTAGCGCGGGACACCCAAATTTGCAAGTTTTCGGATTGTAACTACTTGATTTTTAGGATAGTTTAATTTTTAGAATGGAGATGCGCGGAAAACAGGAGGTACCTGTCCCCAACGCTTCATGAGTTGCAGGTAGTAATAGGCCCGCAGCGTCTTCAAGAACTGTGTGTCACTAAGCCTCCAATAATCTCATTCCTCGTTCATTACTCCATATATAAAGATGTCCATCCAGTTCTCCTGACCTTTTCGGGTCTGGGAGGAGCCGGATGGACATTGCTGGCAACTAATCGTGGCGCTACAATAGTTGGCCACGTAAGCTTATTAAGTTCATTGGCGTCAAGAGGAGAGTCATCTCCCCGTGAGGTTTCTGATGTCCTTGAGCGTTATTTTTCCGAGGATGTTGATAATCTCCAGTTCTCCTTTTTCAGCGTTCAGCAGTGCGAACTCATTGAGACCGTGCTGTCGGGCTTTCATGTAGATGGTCACATGCTCACCTCCTTCGTTCACTTTCATCACGTTTTCAAAGCCCTCGCGGTCGTAGTATGCCGTGGCTTCATTGCGGATGTCGTTTATCAGAGATGCGCGGTCGCAGGTGAGTACCTGCAGCTTGTCCATCTTGCCTGCGAGTTTGGAGATGTTGATGTCTCCGGCCTTCAGCTTAGGCATCATGGAGAACATGGCTTTGGAGACATATACTGTGGTGACACCCTTTACGTTGTCGTATTTTCGAAAGAGTGCGTCCTGAGCGTTGCACAGTGTAGCGATGCCGACCATAAGGGTCAGGATGATGATTTTCTTCATATTTGGTTACTTGTCGTTTTGTTTCTTGTCTATAGCGTTGAAGCCTTTGTTGATGGCCAGCGAGAAGGTCTGCAGCGCGCGCTGTGTCTCCTGATAGGCGTCCTGCGGATTGTCGTAGGTGTCGATAGTGGCATAGCTGCTGTTCCGGTCCTCACGGAGGTTGAGTGCTGTTCCTATTGAGAATACAAGAGCGAAGGCAGCTGCCATACCCACGGCCCAGCGCAGGCTGGCGGTGCGCGTTCGGTGCTCGGCCGTGTGCTCCACCCTACTCCATTCGTCGATGCTCCTTTCCAGTCGGTTAGCGAATGATTCAGGAAGTTTATGGACCGTGGGCTCAAGGCTACGGAAATAGTCGGCCAAGGGCAGAGCTTCCTGTGGGGCTTGTTGGCCCAAGGCCCATGCCTTGAGTTCGGCTTCCTCCTGTTCTGAGGTTTGTCCTTCGAAATAGCGCTCGGTGAGTTTGCGATAGTCCATCTGCATAGTCCTTATAGTGTTATGAATAGTGATAATCACTCAGTAAGTGGTTCTTAGAGTGGGCTCTTGCCTCCTGTCATCTTCATCTTCACCGTTTTACGTGCACGACTGAGGAGCACGCGCATGTTGATGTCGCTGAGTCCGGTTATCTGCTGTATCTCCTTGAAAGAGTATCCTTCCACATCGCGCAAGGTGATGACCCTGCGCTGTTTCTCGGGCAGGCGGCTGATGATGCTCTTCACCTGGTTCACGGTGTCGCGCTCATCGATGCCTTGAGTAACGGTCTCCTGTTCGCTGATATTGAAGTTGGAGGCTTCCTGTTCGGCCTCAACGAGGTGGCGGCGCCTCACCGTGTCAAGGAAGAGGTTTCGCATCGTTATGAGGCAGAAGGCTTCGTCGCTTTGCAACTCCGGAAGGCTGTTGCGCTTCACCCAAAGCCGAAGGAAGGTTTCCTGCACAAGGTCCTCGGCTTCCTGGGTGTTGCCCGTAAGCCGTAGTGCCGATGCATACATACGCTGTGAGCATGGCAGAAACCGTTGTTTGAACTCTATGGTGTCCACTCTGTAAGTCTTACATATGAAAAGACGCACTCCCGGCCTGGTGTGTTACAAATTTGTTCGTTGTACTCCGCTTCGGTGGCAGCGCTACACTGGAGAGGGCGAACCGTTGAGAAATGCCGGGCGGTGGGTGAATAAGAAAGCTGCCCCATCCGGCAATCCGGTGAGGCAGCACTTGATAAAACGCTATGGCCGCGCACTTATCGTTGTTGTTCTCTGTCTGCCTTGATGAGTGCCAGCAGGCAGCTGACCGCCTCTTCCTCTGGAATGTTCTTCTCTACGCACACCTGTCCGCGGTAGAGTGACACTTTGCCGGCAGCTGCTCCTACGTAGCCATAGTCGGCGTCGGCCATCTCTCCGGGTCCGTTGACAATGCATCCCATGATGCCTATCTTGAGTCCTTTCATTTCGGGTGTGGCGGCCTTGATGCGAGCTATCGTCTCACGCAGATCGTAGAGTGTTCGGCCGCATCCCGGACAGCTGATATACTCTGTTTTCGAGGTGCGCAGACGGGCAGCCTGAAGGATGCCGAAGGCAGTTGTCTCAATGTCGTTGGCCGACAGATGGCCGTCGTTCATCAGCCAGATGCCGTCGGCCAGTCCGTCGATGAGCAGTGCTCCGAGGTCGGCGGCAGCATCGAGTTGGAAGTCGCTCTTGCTGTCGGTATGGTAGCTTTCGGCAAATATCACGGGATTGGCTATACCCTGCGCCATCATCTCGTGGACCAGTGCCCGCATGTCGCCTACCCTGTTCTGATGCCGGCTCATGCCTACAACAATGACTTCGGGGTGGCTGCGTAGGCAGGCTATGTACTCTTCGGCAGGAGTGCCAAACTGCAGCACGAGGAACTTGGCCTCGCTCTTCACACTTCCGATAAACGGCATTGCCGTGACGGGGAAGATGGGGAAGAGCTTCAGCTCCGGATGGACGTTCGAAAGCTCGGTATAGACATCGAAATCCACAAGATAGCGGTGCTGCGTGTCAGCGTCTTTCGGGAGTGCCTTCTCCACATATATGAAGTCGGCCTTGGAGCCTTCACCTGTCATCACCACGCAGGGCACGTTGGAGCCCCCTACTCCACTCGCGGCCCGTGTGACGCGCCGTTGCGGTTTCACCCAGTTGAAGCCGGGAGCCGCCATGCCGGGTATGAGCAGATGACCCTCGAGAGCCTTGAAGTGGTCGGCAAGATGGCGTGCCACGGGAATCTCGGCCTCAGGTTCCTCGGAGAGCGACACCCGGATGGTGTCGCCAATGCCGTCGGCAAGGAGCGCTCCTATGCCCACGGCACTCTTGATACGTCCGTCTTCGCCCTCGCCCGCTTCTGTCACTCCGAGGTGCAGCGGATAGTGCATGTCCTCCTTGTCCATCTCCTCGACGAGCAGTCTCACCGAGCGCACCATGACGACTGTATTGGAGGCCTTGATACTGATGACCACGTCGTCGAAGTGCTCGCGCTTGCAGATGCGCAGAAACTCCATGCAACTCTCAACGATGCCCGCCGGTGTGTCGCCGTAGCGGTTGCGTATGCGGTCGCTCAGCGACCCATGGTTCACACCGATGCGTATGGCCCGGTGGTGCTGTTTGCAGATGTTGAGGAAGGGAACGAAGCGCTCGTCGATCTTCTTCAGTTCGGCGGCATATTCCTCGTCGGTGTATTCGTGCTTGATGAACCGCCTGGCCGGATCGACGTAGTTGCCCGGATTGATTCTTACACCTTCGGCATAGAGAGCGGCAATGTCGGCCACCACAGCATTGAAGTGGACATCGGCCACAAGCGGTGTGTCGAAGCCATCGGCACGCAGAGCCTCGCTGATATTCTTCAAGTTGCGAGCCTCACGAGGCCCCTGAGTGGTAAGTCTCACCAGCTCGCCTCCGGCCTTGATGATGCGCTCCGACTGGGCCACGCTGGCAGCCGTGTCATCGGTACTTGTAGTAGTCATCGACTGAATGCGCACCGGACAGTTGCTGCCCATGGTGAGCGTGCCCACATGCACCTCCGAGGTCTTGCGCCGATGGTAATTGAATAAGTCGACCATATCCTTTCAACATTTGAATTTATAGTCCTTGATAGCTGCCAGTTCCTGGTTGGCCTTCTCAATCTTTGTTCCCAGACCGGCTTTCCATTCGTCCACCTTGCGTTCCATGTCAGTGTCGGCGAGAGCAATCATCTCGGCAGCGAGAATAGCCGCATTTTGTGCCGCGTTCACCCCGACGGTAGCCACAGGGATGCCCGGTGGCATCTGGATGATGCTCAGCATGGCATCGAGTCCGTCGAGCATACCTTTGATGGGTACCCCGATGACAGGCAGTGGGGTAGAGGCAGCAATCACTCCAGGCAGGGCAGCCGCCATTCCCGCTCCGGCTATTATCACCTTTACACCTCGGTCCTTAGCGCCTTTTGCAAACGCTTCCACAGCGTCAGGTGTGCGGTGGGCGGAGAGTGCATTTACTTCGAAGGGTATTTCGTGGGCCTCAAGCCACTTGAATGCCTTTTCCATGACGGGCAGGTCGCTTGTGCTGCCCATGATGATGCTTACTAATGGTGTCATAATATAATGGAATTGAATGAATTAGTTGTTATATTGCAAGGATGATGAGGAAGGCTACGATGAGGCCGACAGTGAATCCCCACAGCACCTGGGGGAGGGAGTGCTGGCGCAGAATCATGCGGCTTGTTCCCACCATGCCAGCGACGATGATGGTCAGACAGAACCACCACAGGGGATTGAAATCGAAGATGTCGGCGAAAGCCAGTATGGCTCCGGCCATGCCTCCGATGGCTGCCGTATGAGTGGAAATCTTGTACCACACGTTAATGGTGGCACAGAGAATCTGAATCATCAGTGCTGCCACGAGGATGCTGCTCATGAAATGGGGGATATGGAAAACATGCATGAGATAGTAGCAGGCGAAGTAGCAGAAGATGGACAGAATATAGGGCACCATGCGGCGCTCTCTCATGCCGAGCTGGCGTGGTGTCCAGCCTTGGTGATTGCGGTAGACGTGGATGAGCAGGGTAGGGGCGAGCACCGTGAAGAGATATACCATCACCAGGACAAAGAGCTTGTAGGCAAGTGGGAGGATGTTCAGATAACTGAACAGGAAGAGTACTAACAGTCCCACCAGGGGGAGATAGAAGGGCGTGAAAATCATGCTGATGATGCGCGCCGAGAGGATGATATCTTTCTCTTTCATATGTCGTTTGTATAGTGGGCGGAGGCGTTCCCTATCAGGCTTTCCGGAGTCTGGCCACGGGGATGTCCATCTGCTCGCGGTATTTGGCAATGGTGCGGCGGGCGATGGGGTAGCCGGCCTTCTTCATTGCGGCGGCCAGGGCGTCGTCGCTGAGTGGCTTCTGCTTGTCTTCCTTGCTGATTATATCCTTGAGTGCGAGCTTTATCTTGCGGGTGGAGAGTTCGCCGCCGTCGCCGGTCTTATAGCCGTCGCTGAAGAAGTAGCGCAGAGGGAACGTGCCCCAACGAGTCTGCGCATACTTCACGTTGCTCACGCGCGAGATGGTGGAGATGTCGAGCCCCGTTTTGTCGGCTATATCTTTAAGTATCATGGGTTTGAGGTCGGCCTCGTCGCCGTCGGTGAAGAACTTATGCTGCCAGTTGATGATGGCTTTCATCGTGACGTAGAGGGTATGACGTCGTTGCTTGATGGCCTCAATGTAACCTTGAGCCTTATCCACCTTCTCCTTGGCGTAGAGAAGTGCTTCCTTCTCGCTGCGGCTCATGCCCTTACGGTTGTTCTTATAGGTGTCGACCATATCGGAGAAGGAGGGTGAGATGGTGAGCTCAGGCAGGTCACCCTGGTTGAGCGTGAAAGTTACAGTGCCGTCGTCGGCCGTGTCGACGATGAAGTCGGGCGTGATTTGCTGTAGGTTCCGCCCCTCGGTCTCACCTAAAGAGGCTCCTGGCTTGGGGTTGAGTCTGCTGATTTCGGCTATGGCCTCCTTTGTGCGAGCATCGGTAAGGCCCAGTTGTGCTTGCATCTTGTCCCAGTGCTTCTTGGAGAATTCGTCGAAGGCTTTCTCCACAATGGCCTTCATGTCGTCCTTGAGTTGCGATGGTGGCCGACGCTCTATCTGCAGCAGCAGACATTCCTGGAGCGTGTGGGCTCCGATGCCTGCGGGGTCAAAGCCTTGCAGCAGGTGGAGCACCTGGTTGATTTCTTCGGGTGAGGCATCGATGTTATGATAGATAGCCAGCTCGTCGCTGATGGTGTCGGCATCCTTGCGCAGGAGTCCGTCATCGTCGAGCGAGCCGATGAGATATTCCATGATGTCGTGCTGCTTGGGCGTGAGTTCCAGCACTCCCATCTGTTCCTTGAGCTTGTCGTAGAAGGAGGTGGTGTCGCCATAGACCATCTCCTCGTAGTCAGCATTGTCGGTGGAGTGCTGACTGTAGGTCACAGGCATGTCGTCGTCGCTGGCCAGGTCTTTCAGAGCATCATCCAGCGCATCTTCGCGCTCGGAGCTTTCAGTGCCTGTGGTGTCGGAGTAGTCATCAGCGGTGTTCTCAGTAGGAGTCTCCTCGTCGGTGCTAACCTCGAGGGCAGGGTTGTCGTCGAGCTCCGCCCTCACGTTGTCCTCAAGTTCGGTGAGCGGCATTTCGAGGAGCTTCACCTGCAACATCTGCTGCTGTGAGAGCTTCTGTGTCTGGACCTGCTTCTGCGTCTGGGTCTGTATGAGTTGCTGTGCCATGATTGTGCGTTATGACTTGAAGTATTCTTTGAGTTGGGAGGCCAGTGCCGAGAGTTCTTCAGGATTGCCGTTGCCATAGCGCTTCCATATCTCCTGACAAGGGATGAGCAGAGGGCTTATGATGAAGTTATCTTTGGGCAGATAGGGGTCGCAGCACCTGAATACGTCCATGGCTTCGATGATGACCGAGGGATTGGCTTTGACAAGTGCGGAGAGTTCCTTCACCTCAGGCGTCTCAACCACCATGGTGGATGGGGTGAGACGGAAGTAGAGATCGAGCACCAGGATGAGCGTGACGGGCATCAGCGACGGCTCTTGGGGCAGAGGCCGGAAGTCCTTCTCGAAGGTCTCGTTTACTTCCACCCCCTTATAGAATTCCTTGGCATTGCCGAAGCCTTCTACCTGCCTGAACCATTTCACTTCGCGCATGAGTTTCTGAGGCCTTTTGGCATAGGTGTTCCAAAGCTTCTCTATGTAAGGGGTCTCCAGTTCGCGCAGCCGAAACATCTGCCGGTAAAGATACTTCGGATGGATGTGGAGCTCAATGCTTAAGCTGACGAGCCCCTTCGAATAGAGCGGCTTCAGACCCACGGGCTTGCGCAGGTAGAGCTGCATGAGTACGAGCCAATACTCGTCTCTCCATAGCTGGTTATCGGTCATGGCTTCCCACTTTTTCTGCAAAGTTACTTCAATTCGTCAACAACACAAAACGAATTGGGCTTTTTTATGCGTCATCTTTACAGTCCGGAGGTGTTAGCCCGGATGAGAGAAGAGTACGTGGCTGGGGTAGTGAAGGATTCAGGCAAGCTCTTCGCTGCCAGGGGTGGGGCAATGGCTCTATTCGTATATGGGAGACTCTGCATCATCAAAGAACGAACACAGTGCAAAGTCTGTTAAATATGAGTTAAATGGCTGTTAGGGTCCTATGTTGTTCGGCAAATAGTTCTATATTTGTAGACTCTATCCCTGTAAACAGATTCAATCGGATGCTAATGGCATACAGATTGAATTTCGGGGCGGAACAACGGAGTAGGCCTGCTGATGTTGGGTTGAGAATCCCGCTGGCAGAGCATAGGACGCACTGACAGATGACCTGCGCTGTGACGGGCTGATGAAAACACCCTCCTGCATTACCTTATCCTCCGAAGCGGCAATGGGGCCGGCGGCTGCACCTCATGGAAAAAGGTGAGGGTAGGGGAGAGTGCATGAACGACGATAATAAACCTAAAGATATGCTGAAAAGAAACTTTTTACTATTGTTGGCTTTCTGTGTGGCCTTTGTGAGTTACGCTCAGAAGCCGAGTGATGAAATTGCCGCCAATCCCCGTTTGTCGGCCATGGCCCTGCAAGCCTATCCCGGACCGAAGCAGAAAGTGCTCACTCCAGCGCCTGCCGGCTATAAGCCCTTCTACATCAGCCACTACGGTCGTCATGGGTCGCGCTATCTCTGCAATGCATCCGACTACACGCACCCCCTGAACACCCTGCTTCGCGCAGATTCGCTTGGCATGCTCACAGCCACAGGCAAGGAAGTGCTGCACAAGATTCAGCTCATGGAGCAGGAGAGCCACAACCGCATCGGTGAGCTCACGGAGCTTGGAGCCTTGCAGCATAAGCAGATAGCATGGCGCATGGTGAAGCGCTTTCCTGAGGTGTTCGCCGGAAAGGCGCATATTGATGCCCGCAGTACGGTGGTCATCCGTTGCATCCTCTCGATGGAGAACGAACTCCAGCAGATGCTCTGCCTGAATCCGCAGCTCCGCGTGACGCACGATGCCAGCCATCACGACATGTACTACATGAATCAAAGCGACCCCAAACTGGAGAAAAAACGGGCGAACGAGGCTACGCGCAAGGCGCTGGCCGACTGGACAACCCGCAACATCGACCCGACTCGTATTATGAACAAACTCTTCACCGACTCGCTCTACTGGCGGCAGAAGGTGGACGGAAAACAGCTGGAGAAGCAGCTCTTCGACCTTGCCGGAGCCTTGCAGAGCACAGAGCTCGGCAAGTCCATAAGCCTCTACAACCTCTTTAATGCCCATGAGTTGTGGAAGCTGTGGGAGCAGGACAACATGATGTGGTACACCCTCTTCGGGTCCTGCCCGCTCAATGGTGGTGTCGGTCCCTATTCGCAGCGTAACCTCCTGCGCAACATCATCCATACGGCCGACTCCATCATAGCACGCGGCGAGAATGGAGCTACACTGCGCTTCGGCCACGACACGATGGTGGTGCCCCTGACCTGCCTCCTGGGGATAAACGGCTACGACATGCAGGTGAGCGACTTCGACAAACTGGCCGACAGTGGCTGGGTGAGCTACCGCATAGTGCCCATGGCCGCCAATATCCAGTTTATCTTCTACCGTCGGAATGCAGCCGACAAGCAAGTGCTCTTCAAGGTGCTGCTCAACGAGAATGAAGCCACCCTTCCTCTGAAGGCCGTGAGCGGACCTTACTATCGGTGGAGCGACTTCCGCAGCCATTATCTGCAGAAGCTTGCCCAATATAAAGACTGAGCAAGCCGCTTGAGACGACATTTATATGGAGCCACCCGCATTGCCCTGGAAGGGGGTAGGCGGGTGGCTTCTTTGATGTCGGCATTAGCAGCAGCATTGAAGACCTCTCACACTTTTTGGTCCTTTTCTTCCGCAGTGCCGCCAAAAAGCAGTAACTTTGTAGTCTGATTATAGATTATCCTCAATGGCACAACAAGATAACAGTCTCACTCCTATGATGAGACAATTCTTCGCAATGAAGAAGAAACATCCCGATGCAATGCTTCTCTTCCGCTGCGGCGACTTCTACGAGACCTACGGCGATGATGCCGTGGAGGGCTCACGCATATTGGGTATCACGCTCACACGGCGCAACAATGCGGCCAGCCACGATGGTATCCCCATGGCCGGATTTCCGCACCATGCTCTGGACACCTATTTGCCGAAGCTCATTCGTGCCGGGAAGCGCGTGGCCATCTGCGATCAGCTGGAGGATCCGAAGAAGAAGCGTGAGGCCATCAGAGGCAAGAAGGGCCTCTCGGAGATGGACAAGATGGTGAAGCGCGGCATCACGGAACTCGTCACGCCGGGTATTGCCATGACCGACACAGTGCTCAACTACAAGGAGAACAACTTCCTGGCAGCCGTGCACTTCGGAAAGGCAGCCTGCGGTGTGAGCTTCCTTGACATCTCGACCGGAGAATTCCTCACCGGACAGGGTACCTACGACTATGTGGAAAAGCTACTGGGCAATTTCTCGCCCAAGGAGGTGCTCTACGACCGGGCCAGAAAGGCCGACTTTGAGAAGTATTTCGGCAACAGATGGTGTGTCTTCGAGCTCGACGACTGGGTGTTCACCGAACAAAATGCCCGGCAGAAGCTGCTCCATCACTTTGGCACCAAGTCGCTCAAGGGCTTCGGTGTGGAGCATCTGCACAGCGGTATCGTGGCAGCGGGAGCCGTCATGCAGTACCTTGAGCTGACACAGCACACCCATATCAACCACATCACCTCGCTCGCCCGCATTGAGGAGGAGCGTTATGTGAGGCTCGACAAGTTCACCATCCGCTCGCTGGAGCTGCTGGCCCCCATGCAGGAAGACGGCTCATCGCTGCTCAACGTCATCGACCAGACGGTGACCCCCATGGGCGGACGCATGCTCAGGCGCTGGATAGTGTTTCCGCTGAAGGATGAAAAGCCGATAGAGCAGCGCCTCGACACCGTGGACTACTTCTTCCAGCATCCCGACTTCAGAACCACCATCGATGAGCAGCTCCATCGCATCGGCGACCTGGAGCGCATCATCTCGAGAGTGGCCGTGGGAAGAGTGTCGCCGCGCGAGGTGGTGCAGCTCAAGACGGCGCTCCAGGCGCTGCAGCCCATAAAGACAGCCTGCCTCTACGCCTCGAACGAATCGCTCAAGCGGACGGGGGAGCAGATGAACCTCTGTGAGAGTCTGCGCTCAAGAATAGAACACGAGATTCAGCCCGACCCACCCTTGCTCGTGAGCAGAGGTGACGTAATAGCGCCGGGCTACAATACCGAGCTCGACGAGCTGCGCTCCATACGCGACAACGGCAAGCAGTATCTCATGGAGATTCAGCAACGGGAGATTGAGAAGACCGGCATCGCCAGCCTGAAGGTGGGATTCAACAATGTCTTCGGCTACTATCTGGAAGTGCGCAACACGTTCAAGGATAAGGTGCCGCAGGACTGGGTGAGAAAGCAGACCCTCGCGCAGGCAGAGCGCTACATCACTCAGGAGCTCAAGGAATATGAAGACAAGATTTTAGGAGCTGACGAGAAGATTCTGCAGATGGAAGCCGACCTCTATGCTGAACTCGTGGCCGACATGCAGGAATTCATCCCCCAGATACAAATCGACGCCAACCTCATAGCGCGGCTCGACTGCCTGCTGAGCTTTGCCAAGAGCGCGGAGGAGAACCACTACGTTAGACCCGTAATCGACGACAGCTGCGTCATCGACATCAAGAAGGGCCGCCACCCCGTCATTGAGAAGCAACTACCCGTGGGCGAGGAATATGTGCCCAATGACGTCTACCTCGATGACAAGAAACAGCAGATAATGATGATTACCGGTCCGAATATGGCTGGAAAGTCGGCTCTGCTGCGCCAAACTGCCCTTGTAGTACTCCTGGCCCAGATAGGATGCTTCGTGCCCGCAGAGAGCGCCAGAATAGGCATGGTGGACAAGATTTTCACCCGAGTGGGAGCCAGTGACAACATCTCGCTCGGAGAATCCACATTCATGGTGGAGATGACCGAGGCTGCCAATATCCTCAACAATGTGACGCCGCGCTCGCTCGTGCTCTTCGACGAGCTGGGGCGAGGAACATCGACCTACGACGGCATCTCGATAGCCTGGGCCATCGTGGAATATCTGCATGAGACGCCCCGGGCTCAGGCCCGTACGCTCTTTGCCACGCACTATCACGAGCTCAACGAGATGGAGAAGAACTTCACCCGAATAAAGAACTACAATGTAAGCGTGAAGGAGGTCGACGGTAAGGTGATTTTCCTGCGTAAGCTCGTCAGGGGCGGCAGTGAGCATTCTTTCGGTATTCATGTGGCACAGATTGCGGGTATGCCCAAAAGCATCGTGAAGCGGGCCAATGAGATTCTGAAGCAGCTGGAGACCGACAATGCCAGTGTGGGAAAGGTGGGCAAGGCTGAGGTGAGCCGCATCGCGGAGAAGCGTGAAGGCGTGCAGCTGAGCTTCTTCAAGCTAAACGACCCTGTGCTTGAACAGATAAGGGATGAAATTCTCGGCCTCGACGTGAACAATCTGACTCCTGTGGAGGCTCTCAACAAGTTGAACGACATCAGGCGCATTCTCACCGGTAAGGGGTGAGGAGGAATGGTCGCAGGTGTCGGCCTGATGGAGTAGGGGGCAGGGCGGAAAGGCCTGAGGTGATAGCACATAGGCGAAGAAGTGTCATTGAAGGTCTGACGCTTGGTTTTGCTGCCTGACTAACAATCGTTCGCTGCGTAACTTCTTATCATTTGCTGCGTAGCGAACGATCTTTTTCTATAGGATTACAATATAGTCGACCAAGCATTTACCCCGCAAGAACACCACTATTACCCCATGAGAACCTTAGTGTTTACCCCCGAATGCCACGCCCCGTTATCCACGGCATAGGGCGACCGTCTTGGCTGTCTCCAGGTTATGACGTCGTCCGGAGCATAACGGTTTTTCGCTTAATGAAGCATAGAGCGGGGATTGAAAGTGCTGACTGTTATCGAGACCGCCCGAGGAATCGCGCGAGCATCCTATACGCATTGTTTGCCACCAGCGTTTCAACAGGGTCAGTGAACGCTTAGACAAAGAGCTTTATGGCAGCGTTGACTGGAGTCAGTGATATTGCGTGTAACAGGTTTCGTGGGTGCTAGTTGCTGGACTGGAATTAGTTAACCTTCGGGAGATCCGGGTCATAGGCTATTTTCCGTGGGTTAGTGAATCACAAGTCAAGTATAGTGTACACACGGAACGTGAAGCAAGTAAGATTACTGCCTCATCCCTGGTTTGCTATGAAAGAAATTCTCTATCCAATTAGTAACTGATAAAGAGAAAGGGTAGGGGAATGCATCCTCTACCCTTTCTCGTGGCTGACGGCGGGGTGGGCATCACCCTTACCGTACGGTCAGATTCGCTGTTATCGGCCTCAAGAAGTCTCGGCGTGCGGCTGATGGCCGACGGTCATTGCTTGGTTCCTTTCTTGGCTCCCAACTTCTCCATCCATTTGCCTCCTATCATGCAGGCAATGCCAAGAATCACGAAGGGGATGCTCAGCAGCTGGCCCATGTTAAAGGCCATGCCGGCTTCGAAGGCCACCTGGATGTCCTTGGTGAACTCGATGAAGAAGCGGAAGGTGAAGATGGACGCGAGGCAGAAGCCAAAGAAGAAGCCCGTGCCCACCTTTTCCTTGTGAGTCTTGTAG
>Ga0256406_1004867_pt1 | contig 14879 bp, 17 predicted proteins | sample RumenRJG_03DNA_FD_185986 | JGI IMG/M metagenome (GOLD analysis project Ga0256406, IMG submission 185986) | Bovine rumen microbial communities from Lethbridge, Alberta, Canada - RJG_03 | ecosystem: Host-associated > Mammals > Digestive system > Stomach > Rumen | place: Canada: Alberta | collected... | reverse complement strand
ACTTGTGCAAAAGTGGGTGAATGACTTATTGACACTATCATACTTATGACAGCTATATCATACGTATACCGGTGTATTATTATGCTTCCTTACCGAGTTTGAATGCCACGCGGTTCATCTCCAGGAATTTTGGCGGAACAACAACCTCCATGGCCTTCTGCCATGCTTCCTCCGGCATGTCAAAATAATTGGACAGCCTTCCCATAAGCACCATGTTCACAGCCTTCGTCGATCCCGCCTTCTTCGCGAGAGACAGGCAGTCGAGGGCGTCGACCTTTGCACCGGCCGCCTTCATTTTGCCGATCAGATCCTCAGGATACGCAGCATCCCCCGTGATGACGGGCATCGGATCCATCTGCTGCGTATTGGTGACGATCGTTCCGTCTTTCTTCAGCCACTCCAGATAGCGGGCCGCTTCCAGTGTCTCGAAAGATACGACCGCATCCGCCTCGCCCTTGTCGATGATAGGGGAATACACTTTGCTTCCCCAGCGCACATAGGTGACAACGCTGCCGCCTCTCTGAGACATGCCGTGTACTTCGGATACCTTTACATCATAACCTGCTGCGAGAAGAACCTGACCGAGCATCTTGCTGGCGAGCAGCGTTCCCTGTCCGCCGACACCGACGATCATTACACTCTTCGTATCACTCATCACTGCTCACCGCCTTTCTTCTCTGCTTCCTGTGCTTTCTTCATCTGGTCCAGCTCATACCGCGAAAAGCCCGGTTTGATCTCCGCGTGCGGATTGCCGGTGCTGTCCTCGATCGCGTCCACATGGCACATCTGCTGGCATACGCCGCAGCCTACACACTGTGTCGCATCGATGACGGATTTTCCATTGCGGAACGAAATGGAAGGGCAGCCGATCTGCATACAGCTGCGGCAGCCGATGCACTTGTCCTCCACAACGTGGTACGGTTTTTCATGATGTACATACTTGAGCAGCGCACACGGGCGTCTGGAAATGATGACAGACGGCGCATCTGCAGCCAGTTCTTCCTTCACGGCCTTATCGGTGGCAGCCAGATCGTACGGATCCACGACGCGCACGCGCTCGATGCCCATAGCCTTCACGAGCGCCTCCAGATCGATGCGTCCCGCCGGATCGCCCTTGATGTTGTAGCCGGTCGTAGGGTTTTCCTGATGACCTGTCATGCCCGTGATGGAATTATCCAGGATGATGACGGTCGTGTTGGACTGGTTATAAGCCACATTGGCGAGGCCCGTCATGCCCGAATGCATAAACGTGGAATCGCCGATAACAGCTACGGAATGATGCGCATTCTTCTCACCGCCGGCTACATTGAAACCATGCGCGGAGCCGATGGAAGCGCCCATGCAGATATTGGTGTCCATGGCATAAAGCGGTGCCGCCGCGCCGAGCGTGTAGCAGCCGATATCGCCGAGGACAGTGCATTTATTTTTCTTCAGTGTGTAGAAAAGTCCCCTGTGCGGGCAGCCGGAGCACATTACCGGAGGACGGATGGGCAGATTCTCATCGAGTTTTCTGCCCTCATGCGGCTTCCGGCCGAATGCCTCAGCGACAATGTTCTGGGAGAACTCGCCGCAGATCGGCAGGATATCCTTGCCCTTTACTGCAAGTCCCATAACCTTGCAGGCGTTTTCAATGACTGGATCCAGTTCCTCAACTACGTACAGTTCCTTTACTTTTGAAGCGAAATCGCGGATCTTCTGCTCCGGGAGCGGCCATACCATGCCGAGCTTCAGAACAGAAACCTCGTCGCCGAATACCTCCTTGACATACTGATAGGAAGTGGAATCGGTGATGATGCCGATGTCGGTGCCGCCCATTTCGATGCGGTTCAGAGGACTTGTCTCAGCCCAGGCGGCCAGCTTCTTCAGTCTTTCCTCCACGACGGGATGACGGCGCTTGGCATTGGCCGGGACCATGACATTCTTCGGAATATTCTTCACATATTCACGGATGTGCTCCGTGCGCTCGCCGGTCTCCACGATGGACTGGGAATGAGATACGCGTGTGCACATCTTCACGAATACGGGCGTGTCAAAATTCTCAGAGAGATCATAGGCTGTCTTTACGAATTCCAGTGTCTCCTGCGAATCCGACGGCTCGAGCATCGGAACTTTCGCTGCGATCGCGTAATGGCGGGAATCCTGCTCATTCTGTGAAGAATGCATGCCCGGATCATCTGCAACGCCGATCACGACGCCGCCGTTGACGCCTGTATAGGCCATCGTAAAAAGCGGATCTGCTGCCACGTTCAGGCCTACATGCTTCATGCCGCAGAATACGCGACGGCCCGCCTGTGACGCACCGTAGGCAGACTCCATGGCTACCTTCTCGTTCGGTGCCCACTCACAGTAGATGTCGTCAAATTTTGCAGCTTCCTCCTCGATCTCGGTACTCGGCGTTCCCGGGTAACTTGATGCAAAGCTGCAGCCCGCTTCGTACAGCCCGCGGGCAAATGCTTTATTGCCTAACATTAACTGTTTCATTTCCTGCACTCCTTACACTGTATAGTTTAAGATATGGTTATTTTATCACCAAAAGGCGGCTGTGTCTTTAAAAACGTTCGTGACAGAAACGGCCGGTGCAGATCCTTTTTGCGGATCCGCACCGGCCGATATCTCCGACTGGAATTATTTCTTTTTCTTTTTAGCGTTCTTGCGCTGAAGCGCAGCGAGCTGCTGTTCCATCTTCTTCTCAGCAGCCTTCTTGCTGTCTTTGTTCTTTCCGCCAAGTTTGCTCATCTGTTTCACACCCTTTCCCGTTGCACATTTGACACTTTCGTTATCTTACACCAGATCAGCGGTTTTGTCATTGTCGGATTGCGACGGACGGATTTTCGGTGTTTCACAGTGAGGCGAAGATTGCCCGCGAAGAGAATCAGTAATTCTCAGAATGTACTTCGAAGAAACTCTTCGGATGCTTGCATACCGGGCATACGTCCGGAGCAGTCGTGCCGACACATACATGACCGCAGTTGCGGCACTCCCATACTGTCACGCCGCTCTTCTCGAATACCTTCTTCTCCTCTACATTGTTCAGAAGCTTGCGATAGCGCTCCTCATGTGTCTTCTCGATCGCAGCCACACCGCGGAACTGCTCAGCGAGCTCGGTGAAGCCTTCCTCTTCAGCATCCTTTGCGAAACGATCGTACATATCGGTCCACTCATAGTTCTCGCCTTCAGCAGCTGCCTTCAGGTTCTCCTCGGTCGTTCCGATGCCGCCGAGTGCTCTGAACCAGAGCTTTGCGTGCTCTTTCTCATTCTCAGCCGTCTTCAGGAAAAGTGCTGCGATCTGCTCGTATCCGGCCTTCTTTGCCACGGATGCGAAATAGGTATATTTATTTCTCGCCTGTGATTCACCGGCAAAAGCTTCCTGAAGATTCTTCTCTGTCTTGGTTCCTGCGTAACGGTTCTTTCCTGCCATAATAAATTCCCTCCTTAAAAATGATGTCTTATAAAAAATGATGTCTTATATTATGATCTTACACTGCCTGCTGCGATTTCTGTTCCGCCTGTTCTTTCGCGAGGCAGGCAGGACATACGCCTTCGTATACGGTCATGTGCCAGATTACGCGGCTCCCCGTCTTCTCCTCAGCGGTCCGGTCCATCCTTCTGTTGTAAGCGGACGGATAATCCGTGATCTTCCCGCAGCGGATGCAGTGCAGATGATCATGCGGTTTGGGATTCCCATCGAAATAACTCCATCCCGGTCCCTCAACCTTCTGTATCTGCCCTTCCTGCAGAAACAGATTCAGGTTTCGGTACACTGTCGCAGGTCCGATACCCGGATCCTTCTCCCTGACTATGGCGAGTATCTCATCCGGTGTGCAATGAACATTTTCCCCCTGGACAGCCTCAAGAATAAGTTCTTTCTGATGTGTATTTCTTCTCTCCATGTATGCTCCTTATTGAGAACTATTATCAGTATATCGGCAGACTGTTTATCTGTCAAGCCCCATTTGACAACATTCTCTGATTCATCTGGAAACCGGGGATTTGTGTTCACACCGTCTGGATTTTCTCCCTGAAATGACGATTCCGGCAGATACCAGCAGCAGTGAAAGAAGTGTCTGTACGCGAAAAGCCTCCGCCCCCTCATGCAGGAAAACGGCGGACAGAAGAACACCGAGAACCGGATTCATAAAGCCGAGAATGACGATCCGGCTGACATCATTATATTTAAGCAGAATACTCCACAGCGTGTAGGCGCCGGCAGAGATAAAGCCCATGTACAGGAGCAGAATAAAAGCCTCCGGTCCGGTCGGCGCAAGTCTGCCGCCCGCGGCCAGTCCGCCGGCTGCCATGATCAGTCCGCCGAGAAAAAACTGCCATCCGCTCAGAATGACAGGGTCCTCACAGAGACTGAATTTCTTGATCAGATTGGCAGCCATCGCGCTGGAAAAAGCCGCAGCGATCATGGCGCCGTCTCCGACCGGCGTAAAAGGCGTATTTGTGAACGTTCCGCCCGTCGTGATCAGCACGACACCCAGAAAGCCGAGGATACTTCCGATCGTTTTCCTGACTGTCAGTTTCTCATAGCGGAAAACAAATGCCGAGAGCATGATGGAGAAAAATGTACCTGCCGCATTGATAATGGAACCGCGCACACCCGATGTATGCGCGAGCGCCGTGTAAAAGAATACATACTGCAGGATTGTCTGAAATGCCATGAGTGCCAGCACATATTTCACCGACAGACGTTTCGGCGCGGAAAATTTTTTCTTCCGGATGCTGTCAAAGGCAATAACCATGAGCCCGGCGATCATGAACCGCAGGCCGGCAAAAAGGATTCTCGATGCCAGACCGTCTTCCGGCACCGAGAACAGCTGATATCCGATTTTGATAGCCGGCGAAGCGGAACCCCAGAGGAAACAGCAGATCAGCGCTGCCAGAAAGACGACGATGCGCTCTGTCCAGAAATGCTCCCCCGTTCCCGCCTGCCGGTCTTTGAAAGCCATCACAGTTTCCTGAAATCCGATGCCGGATGTTTGCAGATCGGGCAGATAAAATCAGGCGGAAGCACTTCTCCCTCGTAGATATAGCCGCAGATTGTGCAGATCCATCCTTTCTTCGGCGCATCATCCTTCTTCGGAGCCGGTTTGATATGGGCGAAGTAGTAGGCATACGTCGCAGAAGCCGTGTCATTCAGCACCTCACCGCCGGTCACATCGGCGATAAACAGCGTGTGGCTCCCGAGATCCACAGTCTGACGCACCTTGCCCGACAGATACGCATTGACATCAGGCGTCGTAATATAGGTAATGCCGTTTTCCGCGCGACGGAATTCGATCCCTTTCATTTTGTCCGTGTCACGGCCGCTCTGATAGCCAAAGCGTTTGTAGATATCGAACGTAGACGCCTCACTCAGAATTGACACATTAAATTCACCCGTGTGCAGGATCATATCGTGTGTGAAATCCGTCTTGTTGAGTGCGATAGCGATCGTGTTCGGCGCACTCGCCACCTGCAGCGCCGTATTGATAATGCAGCCGTTATCGCGGTCCCCCTCTTTTGCCGTGCAGACGAAAAGCCCGTAGCTGAGCTTCCTCATTGCCATGTCGATCATATGCCTCCTCCTTTCCTGATCCGACAGTTATCATTACAGCTTCAGAATAGCATATGCTGGCGGGAAAAGGAATGAAAAAAAAACTGCATACAGCAGACGATATCGTGTGATAGAATATCAGCATCTGGATCATTGTCACATGGTCAGTATATATGGAGGGAATCAGATACATGGACAAGTCAAAGGTATATTTCACAGATTTTCGGACCCAGCTCGGTGTTCCGCTTCCGGAAAAGCTGAAGAAGCTGATCCGGCGCGCAGGCATCGGCGATATCGATATGAAAGACAAGCTGGTCGCGATCAAAATGCACTTCGGCGAACTCGGCAACATCGCCTACCTCCGCCCGAACTACGCGAAAGCAGTTGCTGATGTCGTAAAAAAACAGGGAGGCAAGCCTTTTCTCACGGACTGCAACACGCTCTATCCCGGTTCGCGGAAAAACGCCATTGATCACCTGTACTGTGCCGAGGTCAACGGCTTCAACACCATGACAACGGGATGCCCGGTCATCATCGGCGACGGACTCCGCGGCACAGACGACATCGCCATACCGGTCCGCAACGGAGAATACTGCAAAGAAGCCTACATCGGCAAAACGATCATGGATGCCGACATTTTTATCTCGCTCACCCACTTCAAGGGTCATGAGGCCACCGGATTCGGCGGCGCCATCAAGAATATCGGCATGGGCTGCGGTTCCCGCGCCGGCAAGATGCAGCAGCACATGAGCGGCAAGCCACACGTCATCACGAAAAAATGCCGCGGCTGCAGACGCTGCGCCATGGAGTGCGGTTCCGATGCCATCTCCTATGACACCGGCAAGGCATATATCGATCAGGACATCTGCAAGGGCTGCGGCCGGTGCATCGGTGCCTGCTCCTTCGACGCCATCGAAAATAACAACTGGGATGCCAATGAACTTCTCGACAGACGCATGGCGGAATACGCCATGGCGGTATGCGACGGACGTCCGTGCTTCCACATCAGCCTGATCACAGACGTATCGCCCAACTGCGACTGCCACAGCGAAAACGACGCGCCGATCCTCCCGGATATCGGTATGCTCGCCTCCTATGACCCGATCGCACTTGATCAGGCATGCGCCGATCTCTGCCTCGCCGCCACGCCGATCCGCAACAGCCAGCTTGGCGACAATCTCGCAAAACCCGACTGGATCCATCACCACGACAATTTTCTCGACAGCAATCCGGATGTCTGCTGGAAAGCAACGCTGGAACAGGGTGAAAAGATTGGCCTTGGTACCCGCAGCTACGAGCTGATCACCATGAAGTAAACCCCATACGATACATACTGTATAAGCTACGAATGGCTTCGTGCTTTGCACTCTCGCAATCCTGCAGCGCTGTATTCAGCACATCGCAAATAACGGGATAAAACACGCTACACGTGTTTTATCCCGTTTTAACGTCACGATTTCTATAAAAGAAAACATCTCAGGCGCGTATGCACCGGTTTCCGCGGATCTTCCGCCAGATCAGACTGACCAGAAGATAAAATCCCATACCGCACAGCGCACCGCCCGTATCGATCAGCACATCTATAAAGCGGCAGGCCCTGCCGGGTACGAAAAGCTGGTGCAGTTCATCGGTGCAGGCATAGAGAAAGCAGAAGCAGATGCACGCAGCGGCAGTATTTTTTCCGTGTGTCATACCGGTGCGGCGCAGCCATCCCGACACCAGAACACCCAGCACCGCATACTCCGCTGCGTGTGCACATTTACGCACCACAAAGTCAATAGACCGGGCAAAAGCCGTCTGCCGCGCTGCGCTCCAGGTCTTAAACCCCGGCACAAAGACGTCGCCGATGAACCTGCCGACAGACAGGCTCATCACCGTGGAATCCTGCGCCGGCGCCGCCGACATACAGAAGATTACGATCAGCCAGACGGCAACAGCGATCAGCCAGATTCTCGCATTTCTATTTCTCACCTTCCGCCGTTCCTTCCGCTTCAATGACCGCCTGCACCCAGCGGCACAGTTTTCTGCTGCTCTCTCCTGCGATCCGCAGCACTTCCTCATGGGTATGTCTGGTCCCTGCGATGCCTGTCGCCATGTTGGTAATGCAGGAAATGCCGAGCACCTCCATGCCCAGATAATTTGCCGCGATCACCTCCGGCACCGTGGACATGCCGGTGGCATCTGCACCCATGGTCCGGAAAGCGCGGATCTCCGCCGCCGTTTCGTAGCAGGGTCCCGGAAAATACATGTAAACCCCTTCCTGATAGGGAATACCCATGCTGTCAGCTGTTTTTTCCGCCTGTGCGATCCAGGTGCGCGAATAGGGCTCAGACATATCCGGAAAACGAACGCCGAACCGCTCATCATTTTCACCGATCAGTGAATTTTTACCGGTGATGTTGATGTGATCCGTGATCACCATCAGGTCTCCCGGCGCAAAATCCGTATTGACACCGCCTGCAGCATTTGTGATGATCAGCCGCCGTATGCCCAGCAGCCGCATCACATAGACGGGAAATGTCACCTGCTCCATGCTGTACCCCTGATAATAATGAAAACGCCCCTGCATGGCCGCCGTCATCACGCCGCCGATTCTCCCGAACACGAAGTTGCCCGCCTGTCCCTGAATGGTATCCTTCGGGAAAAAGGGGATATCCGCATAGGGAATGGTAATCCTGTCTGTCATGATATCCACCAGGCCGCCGAGGCCGCTTCCGAGAATCACTCCCACAGCCGGAAGTTCCGGAATCCTGGCGGCGATATCATCTGCCGCTTTCCTTACTTTATCGTAATCCATCATAATCACCTTCTGTTCGTCAACCGCCTGTCAGGCCGGATCACACATCCTTTTCCGTTGCGCCGGATCAGGTCCCCGCTGATCTGTTGCACAGGGATCAGCGCGACTTATTTTTGCCCTGTTATCCGGTCAATCTGTGTATTACAATATCATTGAACGCACGGACTGTAAACCGGCCCGGCGCTCCGGATGCAGGGCATCATCGGAAAAACAGACAACACCGCCGGCCTCTGAACAGCAGACACCAAAGCAGGCATCGGCGTAACGGAAAAGGAGGACAAAATGGAACAGACTATACCATCTGTAAAACTCAGCAACGGCGTGGAAATACCATCCGTCGGTTTCGGCTGCTATAAGCTCTCGACCGATGAAATGACGGAGCTCATGCACAACGCCTTCGATGCCGGATACCGTCACTTCGATACGGCATCCTTCTATGAGACAGAAGAAAGCATGGGAAATGCTTTCCAGAAGCTCGGCATCAACCGTTCGAAGCTTTTCCTCACCAGTAAAGCCTGGAAAACGGAAATGGACGATGTAGAAACGGCTTTCTACAGCACACTGAAAAGACTGAAAACAGATTATCTGGATCTCTATCTGATTCACTGGCCCCGTCCGGATCTCTCCGACCCGTCCTGGGCAGAGACAGATCTTAAGGCATGGCGCGTGCTGGAAAAGCTGTACAAAAAAGGTGATGTGCGCGCCATCGGTGTCAGCAATTTTCTTCCGCAGCATCTTCTCCCGCTGATGGCGGCGTGTGATATCGCCCCGATGACGGATCAGTTGGAAATTCATCCCGGCTACGGGCAGGAATGTGCCGTGTCCTTTGCGAGAGAACACGGGATTCAGATGGAGGCATGGAGTCCTCTGAGCCGCGGGCGCGCGATGAATCATCCGCTCCTGCAGGAGCTCGCCGAAAAATACGGCCGTTCAACAGCGCAGATCTGCCTTCGCTACTCTGTTCAGCAGTGCATTATTCCCCTGCCGAAATCATCATCACCCGAACGGATGCGCCAGAATCTCGACGTCTTCAGCTTCTCTATCTCCGACGAAGATATGTATCGTCTGCGCACTCTGCCGCAGACCGGCTGGAGCGGCGAACACCCGGATTACGAGCGCGTAATCTTCTAAATCTTCCAATCTTCTGATAATTTCACGCCACACCGGTACCACGGCTGCACCGGCGTGGCTTTTATTTCATTTCCCTTTCATTGACATCTCTCCAATCATTGACAATTTGTCAAATAATCTTTGATATACTTTCAATTTACTCAATTTATATTTCCGTATATCAGAATCCCCTCCCGCTCTGTTCGGCAGCGCCCGATCGTTGTATACTGTACTGTATAAAGCCGTCGTCAAGCGGGCAGTTTTTTGGCATGCGAAGCTGCTGACTTTATACAGTATGTGGCGCTGTTTATAGCATGAGGGTTACTGTGTAAGTCCGCCGCATGGACTTATACAGCACTGTAAAGTCTGGTAATGGCTTCGCAGCGACAGAATATCTGTGCAAGGGAGGAAAGTGAAAATGAGTTTTAAGGATTCAAAAGTTGTGATTGTTGGCTGTGGAAATGTCGGAAGCACAACCGCCTATACGATCATCAATCAGGGCATTGCCGAAGAGGTGGTGCTGATCGATGTGAATAAAGACAAGGCTTATGCCGAAGCACTCGATATGGCGCATTCGATCTATTTCATGAACCGCAATATTAATGTACATCCGGGAGACTACAGCGACTGCAGGGACGCTGACATCGTCATCATCACGGCCTCGGCGCCGATGCCGAAGGATTCGAATAACCGTCTCGACATGCTCGCCCCGAGTATCAAAATCATTAAGAGCATTGTCGGTTCGGTGATGGAAAACGGATTTGACGGTATTTTCCTTATCGTCTCCAACCCGGTCGATATCATGACGTATATGGTATACAAGCTCTCCGGTCTCCCGAAAAAACAGGTCATCGGATCCGGCACCAATCTGGATTCTGCCCGTCTCTGCTGTGAGCTGGCAAAAATGTATGACCTGGATTCCAAGAGCGTCTCAGCCTACGTATGCGGCGAGCACGGCGACAGCGAATTCGTCTCCTGGCACTCAGCCGTCATAGGCGGAAAATCCGTGGAAAATGTCATGCGCGATAATCCGGATCGAACAAAAAACGCAACGCCGGAGGATCTCCAGAAGCAGACCATCAAGGCGGGATGGGATATCTTCAACCGCAAAGGCAATACCTGCTACGGAATTGCCGCTTCCTCGGCAGCCATCTGCAAATCCATTCTCTTCAACGAAAATCATATCTATCCTGTCACTGTCGGCCTCAACGGGCAATACGGCATCAATAATGCATGGCTCTCCATGCCGACCATTATCGACCGGACCGGCTCAAAGGAAATCGTAGAGATACACCTGGATCCGGATGAGGAAAAGGAACTCCATCGTTCGGCCGACCTGCTCACGTCCTTCTACAATGAACTTTGGCTGTAAAATCAGAACTGCGCATTCTCTGTTACCGTTCATCCGTCTGTATTGTCAGCTACGGCTGGTTTTTCTTCCAGAACGGACAGCACCCGGTTTCCGGAGGCGATGGTCTGCGTCAGACTGTTGGACAGCGATGAGAGCGCGGCTGTCGGACCGAAAGAGCTCATCATGGCCGCGATGACCGTCATGAGAGCCGGCATACCAGCTCTGCCTGTACTGTATGGTTTCCCGAACGCCGTAGATGGAATCCAGAAGGGAACCATTCATATCCCCGAAAGCATTGCGCAGCATTAGTCCCGCATCGGTATTGCGGTGCGAATTTATCAGTGGAAGAACGGCGCTGACGCTCGCCTCCGGACACATTCGACGCCTGATCTTCAATGAGGAAGTCCAGGCGGTCGGCAAACGCTTCCAGATGAACCATCCGGAGTACATCCCGCAGTGCCACGTCATCTGCTGCTGATATCGCAGATACTGACACCGGATTTTTCGAATCTGTCCCGGGACTTCCTTCATGCTTTTTATTGATTTGACATGTGCACCTGTGCCACAGGGAAAGGGCATGAAAAAACCGGGGACTGATTCGCGTGTCAGTTCCCGGCTATGTAAAAGCTTGTTTTCAGTTGTTGTTGATCCCGACAAGCTGGCATGTGTCGGGCGCAGATCTGGCTGTCAGCCGGAGATCTCGCGGCAGACGAAAATTACTCTCCCGTCAGCGTCCGGTATTCCTCACTTCCTGTATCAGCCCATGCGGTTTTACCACTGTCGGCCATAATCCCTGTGGAATACTCGTAGGCATACATGTCCAGAATCGATGTCTCCGAAGAAGACCAACTTCCGTCGGAACCTTTCTTCGCCTCGAAACAGATATAAATTCCGCAGCTGCCGTTCTTTGAATCTCTGTCATACATGAGATAACGGATGCTTGAGGAATTCTCCTGCAGTACAACATAAGAATTTGCCCTGGCGTCGTATTCCTTTTCGAAATTGTCACCCTGCGCTGCAAAATACGCATTGTAAATCATGCGATACCCTGTCTCAATCTGCTGTGCGGCAAGATCTTCCTGCCCCGATGTCCCGGCAGAAGAAGCGTTTTCATTCAAATTCCCAGAAGACAAATCGTTTCCCCCGGTGGCAAATGTATCTCCGGCAGAACTCCCGGAAGAAGCACTCTCCCCGGAATTGTCATACAATGCCTGCTTCTCTGCTTCCCGCGCTGCCATCCACTGCTCTTCGCTGATATCGGGATCCGTGTCCGCCTCATCTGTCATTGGCCGCAGGTAATGCAGATAGAATGGGCCTGCGCCTTCATAAAGAAAATACTCTGTTTCCGGTTCTGAGCTTGAAGTCACGAAAACCGTATAGGTACCGTTATCATTTCTGGCAGGACTCGGGTCATGAAAAATATACATAAGCGTCATATAGCCGATTCCAAGCATCACCAGCAGCACAGCAGTGATCGTCACAATGTTCAGAGCGATCTTCACAGCCGGCTTTCTGCCTCTTTTGTTATTCCGATGAATTCTTATAATTCCGCTGTAAGGCAGAATTACAAGCCACAGAATAATCGCGATATAATACAGTCCATTCACCCATGCTCTTAAAACATAAGCGTCATCGATACCATTACCATCTCCAAACAGGGCACGGCCGCCTGGCTTTGTTTGATCAATGAGCACAAATGCTGTCGTAAGTGCTGTTGCCATCATCAGAAGCGCAAAGAGTCCGGTCGACGCCCTGCTCTCCTGCTTCGTCACATACTGCCGCAGGAACACGTCCCGTTCCGGATCATCCTTATTGATAATAAATGCCTGCGCATTGGAAATGAAAAGATAAAAGGCATTCTTACCCTCAATCACACGGGTAAGCTCATCGTATCGTATCCTGTGATCGGATTTTTCGCTGTGTTCCTCAAAGTGATCGTCATAAAATGAAAATTGCCGCGTCAGCCCTTTGGAAATACTTTTCTCATAGGCACTCCTGCCTCCATAACGGATTCTGGTCCATAGCAGGAGAGGAAAAAGCAGCGCCAATACCATCAGAATATAGCCGACGATACTATTTGCCGTTGTAAGTACAACTTCTGAGATCAGCAGAAGAACCGCCATAATCACAAAGCAGTTCCTCGCAACATCCTTGCCGTTCACCTCGCGGTTCATTGTTTTTACCGCATCCCATGTAATGGTGGTCTTAGCGGTGAATAACTGCCGTTTTTCGTTTTTTTCAGGAAGCACTTGATTATCTGTCGAAGCATTACACATTTTTCAAACTGACTCCCTAAATCTTATTTTGTCCCTCCGTTGACTACCATAACCGTTGACTACCTTAACGTACCATAGATAAGCGGTTCATCAGGATATCCTCTTTCGTGTTGAAATATCTGTAAAATGTGAGCCTTGCAACCCCGGTGTTGATCCCGCGTGATTAAAAAATCAGGTCTTCGATCATGATAAAGTTTTTCTCCGCTTCTCTTCAAGTACAGCTGCCGCTGTGCCTGCCGCAAACATCATCGCATACAGGACACCGACATTACTGTCATCACCCGTCGGAACTGCAGAACTCATGCTCGCGACCACATTATCCGCCTCAGATGCTGTGGAAACAACCGTATCTTCGGTTTTGGAAACCTCTTCCGCTGCTTTCATACCGGCATCTGTCTGCGTCTTCGCAATGGTGAATGATCCGCTTGCAACAATATCGTAATCATACACGAATCCAACGGTATGTTCCCCAGCTGCCAGCGTATCCATGAATGCCTTAGTCAGGGTCACATACGTAGAACCTTCCGCTGATGTATAGTTTGAACGATCAACCTTCTTACCGTCAATGTAGATGTCGTCAAACCATCCGTACCGGCCATTCGTTGCAATAACGAAATTCCCGCCAGTATCCTGCGTATATGTGGTTCCTTCGCCGGCAATAAACTTGTATACCGGTTTCAGCTTTGTGAAGTTCTCTTCTGCCATAACCTGTTCTGCCAGTGCCAGGGTGTAAGCATTCGCCGCCTCTTCTGCAGCAGCAGCCTTCTCATCAGCCTTTTTCTTCGCAGCAGCCAGCGCTTCATGCGCGCTTTTCTCCGCCTGAACCGCGTCTGCGTAAGTTTTTCCATAATCATTAAGGCCGGTAAATTCAGATTCCGAATCGATTTTCTGATCCAGCACATCGTCGAGCTTCAGCGCATTTGCTTTAGCACGTTTTCTGTTTGCTTTCGTAAGTCTGGCCTCTGCGCGCTTAAGTGCATTGCCGGTCTCTGTTGCTTTCTTCTAAGCATCCTTCAGCGCCGCATCCGCAGCCTTTTTTTCCGCCTCCGCTTTCGCAAGGGCATTCTTTGCAGCCTGCACCGGCTCGTACACCTTCTTCATTGCATCCAGAGCTGCCTGTTCTGATTTTAGCGCATCTGCCGCATCCTGAGATGACTTTTTCGCCTCTTCCAGAGCTTTATCAGCATCGTCAGAAGCTGTTACAGCTATATTATATACTGCCGTTGCCTTATCCAGCGCCGTCTGTGCTGCGCTGCGCGCAACCGCAGCGCGGTCATGTTCAGCCTTTGCCTTATCAGCCGCTGCCTTAGATGAAGCCGTTGCTTTTTTTCTTTTTCCGTCTTTGCCGCATTCTCGGCATCAACAGCTGCATTATAATTTGCCACCGCAGTGTTATAATCCTGCTCAGCCGCAAGAGAGCTGAAGTCTGGTGCCGCGAGCCATCCATCAACAGTCGCCTTCTGTGCCGTCTTTGAGGAAATTTCTTTCTTCAGAGTATTAATTTTCTCAGTAACAGCATTCACATACTCTTTATATTTCGTCTCAAATTCATCAATCGTATAGCTGTCCTCTACATTTTCTCCGTTGATGGAAGTGTTATAACCTGCCGTCCGTTCGCCATATTTAGCATCACCATGCTGGGTAAAACCGACACCAACGAGGGTGTTTTCAGTCAAGTCTATATTTGTGTGTAAATTGCCTTCAGGTATAACTGTTGATAACTATGCTGCCAGAAGAGCGGCTTGTTCTTCAGCAATCAGATGCAGTTGATTTCGAACATCCGATTTCAGTAAGCCCTGATAGGAT
>Ga0256406_1004866_pt1 | contig 14884 bp, 13 predicted proteins | sample RumenRJG_03DNA_FD_185986 | JGI IMG/M metagenome (GOLD analysis project Ga0256406, IMG submission 185986) | Bovine rumen microbial communities from Lethbridge, Alberta, Canada - RJG_03 | ecosystem: Host-associated > Mammals > Digestive system > Stomach > Rumen | place: Canada: Alberta | collected... | reverse complement strand
TAACAGATTTTCAATTTGACAATTTCTGCTACAGATAGGGTATGCACTTCTTTGCGAAACAGATGAATTGATGTTTATTAACATAAAAATCCGCTAAAAATCTTGGTCGTGTCTTAGGAATCCATGCCTTCGCGTTTTGTAGAACGCAGTAAACTCTCAAATTCTTCCTGATTCTTTTTCTTGTCTATTTCCATAATTATTAGTTTATTCCTTGAATGATATTATTTGTTTCATGCAAAATTAATAAAAAAGCTAAAGGGAGAAAAAATAATGAAGTAAAAAGATGGCGCTGTCGTGAAATATGTGTAACTTTGCATCCGATTATGATTCCGTGGAGGCTAAAAGAAGAGGCAGCGCGTTGCTTGTCCGCCTTGCGGAGAAAACCGTTTATATTAAATAAAAATGTACGCAATCGTAGAGATTAACGGTCAGCAGTTTAAGGTGGAAGAGGGCAAGAAGCTCTTCGTTAACCACCTCAAGGATGCCGAGGCAGGCAAGACTGTTGAGTTCGACCGTGTGCTGCTCGTAGACAAGGATGGAGCAGTGACCGTCGGTGCACCTACAGTAGAGGGTGCTAAAGTAGTCGCAGAGGTGGTCAATCCCCTCGTGAAAGGCGACAAGGTAGTGGTGTTCAAGATGAAACGCCGTAAGGATTACCGTGTGAAGAATGGTCATCGCACTCACTTCACAGAGGTAGAGGTTAAATCAGTTAACGCTTAAAACAGGAGGTAAAACAAGATGGCTCACAAGAAAGGACAGACCAGTTCACGTAACGGTCGTGAATCAGCATCCAAGCGTTTAGGTGTTAAGATTTGGGGTGGCCAGCAGATTGTTGCCGGCAACATCATTGTTCGCCAGCGTGGCAACAAGCACTTCGCAGGCGAGAATGTGGCACAGGGCAAGGACGATACATTGTATGCCTTGACCGATGGTGTGGTTTATTTCCACAAGGGTGCACACGACAAGAGCACCGTTTCTGTGCTCAGCCCCGAGGCTTACGCAGCTAAAACAAAGAAGGCTGACGCTTAACGTTAATAAGTCGTTAAGACAAAATTAAAACTTATTCCAAACAAACATAGAAGCCTGCACCCGGGAGGGAGCAGGCTTCAACTTTTCTTAAACCCCTTATAATACCTAAGATTATGAAAAACATTCCTACAGGTAACAACAGTAAGAAATCAATTAGGCAGCAGAAGGACGACGGTGAATGGTACGAGGCTCTTGGCGATGCCAAGCTTATCCAGGAGCTGCATCAGTGTGAGGATCTGTGTTTTGAATATAATAATATTCTTCCTTCAAAGGCAACAGAGCGTGATGCGTTGATCCGTCGTATCTTAGGTGAGTCGGGGGCAGATCTTAATGTCCATTCACCGTTCCACTGTGACTTTGGATACAATGTCAAGGTTGGTGATCATTTCTTTGCCAACTACAACCTTACTATTCTTGATGAGAATCTTGTGACTTTTGGGGATCATGTTTTCATTGGCCCTAACTGCTCGTTCTATACGGCTATCCATCCGTTGGACATAGAGAGTCGTAACCGGAATATTGAGGCAGCCTTGCCTATCCATGTAGGCGACAATGTGTGGTTCGGTGGTAATGTAACGGTGTTGCCTGGCGTGACGATAGGAAGCAACACCACTATTGGGGCCGGATCAGTTGTCACACATGATATTCCAGATGATGTGGTGGCTGCAGGAAATCCATGTAAAGTGATAAGGGAACTCTGATAATCAATAATATATGATGAAAAGAAAGTTATTGTTACTGTTCATCCTTGGACAGATGATAGCATGTCAAATGTATGCAGGTGACGTATTGATGAAGTACGGTGATTTTGAGCATTGGATCACCCGTACTGTGAAAGAGAGCAGCCTGCTCGGAGGACACACGCTTCATCTTTATGAGGTAGGACCTACACGTACCTGGCCTGAGAATAAGGCTTATGTCAACCAGGGAGGTAGTCCTTGGGCCACAAGCAATGTCTATGCAAAGGTGATGGGCATCGTTAAAGGTAATGACGGTGTGCGTCCGGACGTTCACAACGGAGGCAAATGTGCGCGTCTGGAGACGCATCTGTTGCATTGCAAGGCAATGGGACTGATTAATATCAACGTCTTGGCTGCTGGCAGTCTTTTCACAGGTGAACTTATGGAACCGGTCACAAGCAGTAAGGCACCGATGACAAAGATGAATGCAGGCATATCGTTCACCGGTAAACCAAAAGCTATTAAGTTTGACTATCGCATTCATCTCAGTGGAGCCAACAGTCGGATTAAAGAGACAGGCTTTGGTAGTGCGTCAACAGTAGGGGGCAAGGATGAGTGTGAGGCGCTCGTCTTATTGCAGAAACGCTGGGAAGACAAGAGCGGACATATTCATGCCAAACGCGTAGGCACGATGTGGCATCGCTTCGGAAGTGATACGGGTTGGGTGAATGGAGCCACATTCCCCATTCATTATGGGAATATCGTGAATACACCTTATTATCGCAGCTTCATGCAGTTGCAGAAAACAAATAGCCCACGAATCTACTGTGCCCGCAATCATAAAGGAAAGCTTGTGCCTATTATTGAGGAAGGATGGGATGGAGAGGCTACACCGACTCATATCATTATTTTCTTCAATAGTAGTCATGGTGGCGCATATGTTGGAAGTCCCGGAAACACCATGTGGGTAGACAACGTTAAACTTGAATATTGATATGGTAAAGACCAAGATATTTCTTACTGGTGCCACGGGCACTATGGGCAGCCAGGGTATGAAAGAGATTCTCCGTTACCCTGACCGATATGAGCTCACTGTGCTTGCCCGTCCTTCCAGGAAGAATCACAAGATGCTTGCACCGCTGAAGGATAAGATAAAGGTATTGTGGGGCGATCTGCGTAATTATGACGATGTGTTGCGTGGTGTCAATGGCAGCGATATTGTGCTTCATGTCGGAGGCATGGTGTCGCCGAAAGCCGACTATAAACCTATCGAAACGCGTGAGACGAACATCGGCGCGGCAATCAATATCCGGAATGCAGTGTTAGCACAACCCTTGGACCATCAGCCAAAGGTCGTATATATAGGCAGTGTGGCGCAGATGGGTGACAGGCGTGAGCCATTCCACTGGGGGCGAACGGGTGATCCCATGCCCGTAAGTCCTTATGACCATTATGGAGTGACGAAGGTGATGGCAGAGTATATCCTGACGAACTCGCCTATTAAGCGTTGGGTATGTCTGAGACAATCAGGTATTCTTTATCCTACCATTCTGAAGAACTTCGATCCCATTATGTTCCATGTCCCTATTCGTGGCGTACTCGAATGGGCGACGGTTGAGGATAGTGGCAGATTGCTGGAGCGTGTGTGTCGTCCCGAAGTACCGGATGACTTCTGGAACAACTATTATAATATCGGCTCTGGAGCAGCATATCGGCTTAATAATTATGAGTTTGAATGCCTTATCCTTGATGCCGTAGGATGTCCGCGCCCCGAGCGCATCTTTAATTCCAACTGGTTCATTACGCGCAACTTTCATGGCATGTGGTATCTCGACAGTGATAAGTTGGAGGAATATCTTCATTTCCGTGCCAATATCCCAGTGAAAGAATACTTCCATCAACTCGCCAAGTCGCCGACATTGCCCTGGGGTATCCGTTTCTCAGCTCGTACGCGTATTGCCAAGCTCTTTCCTCATCTTATCAAGCCGGCGATGCAATGGATGGCGAACCGGCCCAAATATGGTACGCAGTGGTGGATAAAACACAATGTTGAGCCTCGCATTCATGCGTTCTATGGGTCGAAAGAAGCTTATCAGCAGATACCCGATTGGAAGCACACTGACTTGGGCCATAATAGCAACGAAGCTATCGTGCTCAATCATGGTTACGATGAGAATAAGCCAAAGGAGGACTTTACGATAGAGGATATGCAGCGAGCAGCTGCTTTCAGGGGTGGCAAGTGTCTTTCTACGGAAATGAAGCAAGGCGATTGGGACACACCTTTGCAATGGCAGTGCGCTGAAGGCCACACCTTTGAAGCATCTCCGCGTGTCATACTTTTGGGTGGACATTGGTGTCCTCAGTGCTTTCCATGGCCATACAAAGACGTGGAAGACCCGCGTCCGTGGCAATGGGATCGCATCGCTAAGGAAAATCCATTTATAGCTCAAGTGTGGGGTAAGCTCCACGGAAAAGATGAAGATAATGTTTATGGACCAGAAGTACTTTAACTTATTATTATATGTGATGACAGGTCTTGCTGTCATCGTGTTTTTCAGCCTCTATTTCGTTACTGCAGGCTATGGACAGTTCCGTACGAAGCGTTGGGGATGGAGCATCAACAATAAGTTAGCCTGGGTGTTGATGGAAGCTCCTGCTTTCATCGTGATGATGCTGATATGGGGTGGGAGTGGCTTTTCTACCGCTGCCCCACAGATAGTATTAACGGGATTGTTTCTGCTACATTATTTTCGCCGCAGTTTCGTTTTTCCACTACTCATGCGAGGTAAGAGCAAGATGCCGGTCAATATTATGCTGATGGGCGCCGTGTTCAATATCATCAACGGTATCATTCAAGGCGGAGGTCTTTATTGGTTTCCACAAACTGACTATCAAGAAGGATGGAGCTATCTGAGCCATAGTTATGCTATTGTTGGATTGATAGTGTTCTTCGCAGGTTTGGCTATCAACTGGCATTCCGACCGTGTGGTGCGCTATTTGCGCAAGCCCGGTGACACCCGTCACTATCTTCCTACCAAAGGATTCTTTCGTTGGGTGACGAGCGCCAACTATTTTGGTGAACTCACAGAATGGACGGGCTTTGCCCTTATTGCCATGTCTCCGGCGGCTTGGGTGTTTGTTATTTGGACAGCCTCAAATCTCATACCCCGTTCCGCCTCCATTCACAAGAAATACGTGGAGGAGTTTGGAAAGAAAGCTGTAGGAAAGCGGAAAAGAATTATCCCTGGTATTTATTAATTTGTTGAATCGCTCTTTTATTATCTTTTGCTTTTTTCTAACATCTCTTTGAGGAAACGCGGGGTGTAGCCCACCTTGCTCTCTGCTACTTGCTCCGGAGTGCCGGTAGAGATAATCCGACCACCGCCACGTCCACCTTCGGGACCAACGTCAATGATCCAGTCGGCAAGTTTGATGACATCGAGGTTATGCTCAATGACGATGACGGTGTTGCCGCGGTCGACAAGTTTCTCCAGCACTTCCATCAGAATGCGGATATCCTCAAAGTGGAGGCCCGTCGTAGGCTCGTCGAGGATATAGAGCGTCTTGCCCGTATCGCGCTTGGCGAGTTCTGTAGCGAGCTTCACACGTTGGCTCTCACCACCGGAAAGCGTGGTGCTGCTCTGACCAAGTTTGATATAACCTAAGCCCACTTCTTGCAGCGTTTTTATCTTCTGCAAGATGTTAGGCACATTCTCAAAGAACTCCACAGCCTGATTGATCGTCATGTCAAGTACGTCAGCAATGGACTTTCCTTTGTAGCGTACCTCCAACGTCTCGCGGTTGTAACGCTTACCATGGCACACTTCGCAAGGCACCATGACATTGGGCAGAAAGTTCATCTCGATCACTTTGTAGCCGTTGCCTCCACAAGCTTCACAGCGTCCGCCTTTGACATTGAATGAGAAGCGTCCAGGCTTGTAACCACGTATCTTGGCTTCAGGAAGGTTGACAAAGAGACTGCGGATGTCGCTGAATACACCTGTGTAAGTAGCGGGGTTGGAGCGCGGCGTACGTCCGATAGGACTCTGATCCACATTGACTACCTTATCAATGTTGTCGATGCCTTCTATCTTGTCATAAGGCATCGGCTTCTTCAGCGAGCGGTAGAAATGCTGTGAGAGGATAGGCTGCAGCGTCTCGTTGATGAGCGTTGACTTACCTGAGCCTGATACACCCGTTACCACGATAAGTTTGCCGAGCGGAAACTCCACGTCGACATGCTTGAGGTTGTTGCCACTTGCTCCGAAGATCTTGATACTCTTTCCGTTGCCTTTGCGTCGAGTAGTAGGTACTTCGATGGCACGGTCTCCGTTGAGATACTGTGCCGTGATGGTATGTGTCTTAAGCATGTCAGCCGGTGTCCCTTCAAACACTACTTCTCCACCTTTGCGTCCAGCTTTAGGACCGATGTCTACGATCCAGTCTGCAGCCCGCATCATGTCCTCGTCGTGCTCCACTACGATAACCGTATTGCCAAGGTCTCGTAGTTCCTTGAGCGAGCGGATAAGCTTCTCGTTATCGCGCTGGTGCAGACCGATACTCGGCTCATCGAGGATATATAGCACATTGACGAGCTGCGAGCCTATCTGCGTAGCGAGACGGATACGCTGACTCTCACCACCCGAGAGCGAGGCAGACTGACGGTTGAGGGAGAGATAATCGAGGCCGACCTCCAGGAGGAACTGTACTCTCGACTTGAGTTCCTTTAATATCTCATGTGCTATTTGCTTGTTCTGCGGATCCAGTTGGCCCTCTACCGTAGACAGCCATTCGTTCAACTCAGAGATATCGAGATTAGCCACCTCAGAGATGTTCTTATCTCCGACCTTGAAAGCGAGCGATTCCTTTTTCAATCGCTGTCCATGGCATTCGGGACACTCTGTCGTAGCCAAGAACTGTGCTGCCCATTTCTGGCTTGCTGCCGAGTCATCATTCTCCATGACGTCGGTGAGGTATTTGATGACGCCATCGAAGGCCACGAAATAATCGCTTGTTGTATGAACGATACTCTTGTCGATGCGCACGCTCTCCATGGAGCCATTCATGATCTCGTCGATAGCCTCCTGTGGAATGTCTTTATAAGGCGTCTTGAGGTTGCAGCCGTATTTCTGCAAGAGGGCATCAATCTGCCAGAAGATCATCTGTTTCTTGTATTTTCCCAAAGGCACGATGGCACCGTCGTGAATGCTCAGGTCCTCATCGGGTACCACCTTCTTGAGATCAATCTCATTGACTACCCCCAAGCCATGGCATCGTGGGCAGGCGCCCTCTGGTGAGTTGAACGAGAACATGTTTGGTGCTGGGTCGCCATAGGAGAGACCCGTGGCGGGATCCATGAGTCGTTTTGAGAAGTTGCGTGTCTCACCCGTCTCATGGTCGAGGATCATCAGCGTGCCATCGCCTTGCTTCATAGCCGTGGCGACAGAGTGGCGCAGACGCTCATCGTCCTTCGCCTCAACCTGAAGCTTGTCGACGACCACCTCAATGTTATGGTTCTTATAGCGGTCGACCTTCATGCCGCGCGTTATCTCCTTCACTTCTCCGTCTACCCGGATATAGAGATAGCCTTTGCGGCGCATCGACTCAAAGAGCTCACGATAGTGTCCTTTACGCTGACGCACGAGCGGAGCAAGGATAAAAACACGCTTGCCTTCATACTCATGGAGGATGAGGTCAATAACCTTCTCTTCCGTATATTTCACCATCTTCTCTCCCGAGAGATAACTATATGCCGTACCGGCACGCGCGAAGAGCAGACGGAGATAGTCGTAGATCTCTGTCGTTGTCCCCACCGTAGAGCGTGGGTTCTTGTTCGTCGTTTTCTGTTCAATGCTGATCACCGGGCTTAGTCCGCTTATCTTGTCCACGTCTGGCCGCTCCATGTTGCCAAGAAAGTTACGGGCGTAAGCAGAGAACGTATCGATATAGCGGCGCTGCCCTTCGGCATAGATGGTGTCGAAAGCCAAGGACGACTTACCCGAACCCGACAGACCAGTGATGACGGTCAAAGAGTTACGGGGAATCTTTACATTTATATCTTTGAGGTTGTGGACGCGTGCGCCTTCAACCGTAATCCATTCTTGATTCATATAATAATCGCTTGCCGTTTATTATTCATTTGTATTCTGCGTCTCGGTGTAACCCCGAAGCAGATTCACGTCTTTCTTGATATTAAACCTTCGTCCATCGGCACCGCGTGCCTTGACGACTACGAAGTAGACGCCTTGCTTGACGTCTTTGCCATTGAACTTGCCATCCCAGCCACCGGCGGGGTCGTCCCACGAATAAATCTTCTGCCCCCAACGATTGAAGATTGTGGCATGAAACTCGACGATGCTTTTGTAGCCATCCTTGGCTTTGTAGATGTCATTGATGCCGTCACCGTTGGGCGAAAAAGCATTAGGAAACTCCAGTTTGCTCTCATAGATGGAGACCGATAGGGGTGTGGCCTCCGAACTCCAATATTCGTCCGTATAGCTCACGGTGTCGGTGCCGTTTACGAATGTGGCCCAGAGTTCGATGAGGTGTGCGCCTGACTCGGTGAATGTGAACGAAGTATTTTCTTCGTAACGTACTACGTACGGACTATCCCGCTGCCCTTGTTTGTAGAAGCGCCATTCGTAGTGAGACGTCCATCCGTCAGTATCGTTGGCTCCACTGGTAAAGTTAACGGTGAGTGGTGCCGACTCACTGATGCTCGTGCTCCCCGTTTGCTCACTTCCTTCGCTGTCCGTATATGACATAGATGGATTGATAGTGGGCGTGGTCGATTGGCCAAAAGCATGGGTTGAGAACAACACCACACTTACAATCACTATATATAATACTTTTATCTTCATTGTTGTTCTTTCCTGTGGTGGATTTGCAAAGTTACATAACTTTTTCCAAGGAAGGTGCTTGTATGTCATTATTTTTGTGTAAGTTTGCACAATAAATAGCAATAATGTAATAATAACCAACGGAAATGAAGATATCAGTTCGTTTCGTACTTATCTTGTTAGCAGCTTTGTTTAGCTTTCAAGGCTTTAGCCAGACGCAGCAGTGGCGTGACAAATACAAGGTGAAGAAGAAAGACACCCTCTACGGCATTGCCAAACAATACAATATATCGGTAGATGCACTCATCGAAGCCAATCCTGAGATGAAAGAACCCGGCTACTCACTGAAGAAGGGCAGCTATGTGCTCATTCCTTTTGCTACGGGGCAGACAGCTTCCGCATCCAACGGAGCCATGCGCACTACGCTTTCCACGGTTAGTCAACCTTATGCTGGGAAGACAGTTCGTGTAGGTGTGATGCTCCCGCTTCACAATGTTGATGGTGATGGCCGTCGTATGACGGAGTTTTACCGTGGCATGCTCATGGCGTGTGACAATCTGCGTGCTGAAGGTATGAACATCGATGTTCATGCATGGAATGTGAATATCGATGCGGATATCACTCAGTTTATGAAGCAAGTTGATGCGGCTCACTGCAATATCATCTTTGGCCCTCTGTATAGTAAACAAGTTCATGCTCTCGCTGAGTTTTGTAAGGCTCGTGACATCATGATGGTCATTCCCTTTTCTATCTCGGGTGACGATGTGTCGCTCTATAAGCAGATCTTCCAGGTATATCAGAGCAATGACCGGCTGACGAATAGTAGCATAGAGACGTTCATGAAACTCTTCAGTGACGCTCATCCAGTATTCATTGATTGTAATGATAAAACATCTAATAAAGGAAACTTCACTTTTGGTCTACGTACGCGTCTCGAAAGTCGCAATATAGGCTATGGTATCACGAATGTGAACAGCTCTGATGATGTTTTTGCCAAGCAGTTCAGCATTTCAAAGACCAATGTCGTAGTTCTTAATACAGGCCGTTCCCCTGAATTGACACAGGTACTTAATAAACTCGCAGCTTTGAAAGCAAATAAGCCTGGACTACGGATAAAACTCTTTGGTTATACAGAATGGATGATGTACTTGGGCATTGATGAAGCCAAGTTCCACGAGTTTGATACTTACATTCCTTCTACGTTCTACTATAACCCAGCCGACCCACGTACGCAGTCGTTGACAGAAAGCTATCGCCGTTGGTTCAAAACGGATATGCTTTCCGCACTTCCACGTTTCGCGCTGACGGGCTACGACTATGCGCAGTTCTTCCTTCGTGGCTATGCGAGCTACGGTAAGTCTTTTAAAGGCACGAAGACTCAGAGCGTATGGCATGCCGTACAAGCTCCGTTGAAGTTCAAGCAGGTTGGCTCTGCAGGTATGCAGAATGAGTTTTTCCAGCTTGTTCATTTCTTGCCCAATGGTAATGTAGAAGCTATTTCATACTGATACATATGAGATTATCCTATAAACTTTTGCTTATAGCTCTGTGTTTCCCATTGCTCGTCCATGCGCAGATAGGCGAGCACCGCAACACGTTGTCTATTGGAGGTAATGCAGGCTATAACCTCACAAATATTCGCTTTACACCGAAGGTCGTGCAAAATATGAAAGGTGGCATGAACTTTGGCTTTACCGCACGTTACACAGTCGAGAAATATTTCTCGACCATTGCTTCTGTACAAGCTGAGGTCAATTACAGTCAGATGGGATGGAAAGAGAATATCTTGGATGCCAATGATCAGGCTGTGGTAAATTCTGTCACGGGACAGGCTGAGAAATATGAGCGAACCATTAACTATATCCAGATTCCATTCTTCGCACATCTTGCCTGGGGACGAGAGAACAAAGGCGTGAACTTCTTTGTCAATGCCGGTCCACAGTTTGGTGTGTATATCAATGAGAGCACAAAATCCAACTTTGACTGGAACCAGCGCAATATGTCAGACCGTGCCAATACGGTAGTTGCGCAGGATACGATGAAAGTCGAGAATAAGTTTGACTATGGTATTGCTGCAGGTGTGGGTATGGAACTGGCTACGAAGAATCTGGGCCGATTCACGCTTGAGGCGCGCTATTACTATGGATTGGGCAATATCTACGGCGATTCTAAACGCGACTACTTCGGCTCAAGTAACTATGGGACCATCATGATCAAGTTGGGATGGCTGTGGGATGTGATGAGGTAATGACCTCTAACGGCCCCACCCTTAGTCCCTCCCCCACTTAGGGGAGGGAGAGATTACCGGACAAGCACACCATTGCTCTTTGAAGTACACTGTATTCTCAAACTCTGATGATTATTGTACTTGGGTGTCGCAAAGCATATTGATCCCTCCCCTGGATGGGGGAGGGGAAGGGGTGGGGCCTAAATATTGATAATTTAAACTGTAAACTAAAGAATATGTTTGAAAACCAACCAAAAGGACTCTATGCGTTAGCTCTTGCCAATACAGGTGAGCGCTTTGGCTACTACACGATGTTAGCCATCTTCGTACTTTTTCTTCAAGCAAACTTTGGATGGGGTGAGGGCCTTGCAGGTACCGTCTACTCTACATTCTTAATGCTTGTCTATTTCCTTCCTATTGTCGGTGGAGCAGTTGCCGATAAGATTGGCTTCAGCAAGTGTGTTACGTTTGGCATTCTTGTGATGTTCATCGGTTATCTGCTTCTTGCAGTACCAGCCGGAGCCGGAGCTGCTGCCATCGTGATTATGTCTGTAGCCTTGCTGCTCATTAGTGTAGGAACCTCACTCTTCAAAGGAAACCTTCAGGTCATGGTCGGTAATCTTTATGATGACCCCAAATATTCAAGCCAGCGTGATTCGGGTTTCTCTATCTTCTACATGGCTATTAATATTGGTGCTCTCTTTGCCCCTACAGCAGCTACAAAGCTTCATGCGTGGGCAATGTCATCTCTCGGTGCCTCTGAGGCTTCTGCTTACCATTATGCCTTTGGTGTAGCCTGCTTGTCTCTCCTCGTTTCTATCGCCATCTACTATGGCTTCAGATGGACTTTCTCACAGGTCATCAAGACAAAGAAAAAGGACGGAAAGGTTGAAGAAAAGGAAACTGCTGAGGTCCATGTAGAGACTCCGGAGGAGAAAGCTGACACCCACAGCCGTCTTGTGGCACTCTTCCTTGTCTTTGCCGTCGTTATCTTCTTCTGGATGGCTTTCCATCAGAACGGCTTGACGCTGACCTATTTCGCTCGCGACTTCACGCAGACGACGGCTCATGGTCTTGTAGGCATGCTCTTCGACGTTACCAATCTCTTAGGTGTCATTGTGCTTGTCTATGCGCTCTTTGCTCTTTTCCAGAGCAAGACTTCCAAAGGCAAGACCATTGCTGGACTCGTTATTCTTGCTTGTGCAGCTTTCCTCGGATACAAATACAACCTCTCAGCTAACGAGACGGTCAATGTGGATGTCCCTCTCTTTCAGCAGTTCAATCCTTGCTTCGTGGTGATGCTTACTCCGGTCAGCATGGCGCTCTTTGGCTGGCTTGCTTCTAAGCACAAGGAACCTTCTGCACCGCGAAAGATCGGTTTCGGTATGCTTGTGGCTGGTATCGGATACATCATCATGATTGTCGCATCCATTGGTTTGAGCTATCACGCCAGTGGCTATCCAGCTGATGATCCTCAGCGTGTGAGTCCTTTGTGGCTCGTCTGCACCTATCTCGTGTTGACTTTTGCAGAGCTTCTTCTCTCGCCGATGGGTATCAGCTTCGTCAGTAAAGTTGCTCCGCAGAAATATCAGGGAGTGATGATGGGCTGCTGGTTTGGTGCTACGGCTATTGGTAACTTCCTTGTACAGATTCCGGCTTATCTTTGGAATAATATTCCGCTTGCCGGCGTATGGGGAGTTCTTGTTGGTCTTTGCCTTGCCAGCTTCGTCTTCATCTTCTCTGTGATGAAGAAACTTGAGAAAGTCGCTTAAGATTTCTAGTACCACTCCTTAATCATCATATAGTGTTGTGCGAAAGTCTCGGCCTGCTCGGCTGAGGCTTTTTTTACGAAATGGGCAGGGACACCTGCCCATATCTCGTAAGGTCCTACCTTGGTGCCATGCAGTACGACAGCTCCTGCTGCAACGATAGCTCCTTCACCTATTTCTGCTCCGTCGAGCACAACGGCGTTCATACCGATGAGCGCATTCTTATGTATTGTGCAGGCATGCACCACGGCGCCATGCCCTAATGACACACCATCCTCTAAGGTCACAGGATAGCCTTCCGTCTGATGGATACATGCACAATCCTGAATGTTCACACTGTTGCCAATGCGGATAGCATCTACATCAGCGCGCAAGACAGCCCCGAACCATACGGAGCAGTCATTACCCATAGTGATGTCGCCGGCAAGCGTGGCGTTCTCTGAAAAATAACAGTTCTTGCCCCATGTGGGCTTCTTGCCTCTTACTTCTTTTATTAGTGCCATGATAATAATTTATTAGTGGTTCTTTGGTATTCATTGCAGTGGCCGTGCCTTTGTGCCGGCCACCACCTGAAGAAGTAATCTTTTGAGTTACCCTGCAACGGGTGGCCGCCACTGAGGGCGGCCACTGCAACGAATACCCGACAACCATAATTTTTCGTAAAGTTATACATCTTCTTTTTGATACAGCTCATTTGTTAAAGCCAAGAAAGACTTTTTATATAGGCTTGTATAATTTTAAGACAATCACGCGAGTGCTAAATAATATAATGTGTACCTTTGCAAAGCATTAGTTCAAACAGGCTATGAATAGAGATTACATAAGATTATTGGGATAGATCTTTGCAACAGGCATGATGTCTTTCTGTGGCGTTGTCAGTGAGACTTCCATGAATGTTACTTTCCCAGCATTGATGAATGAGTTTGGTATAGATACTTCGCTTGTTCAGTGGGTAACAACGGGATACCTGCTTGTTTTGTCCTTGGTGATCACATTATCATCGTATCTGAAGCGAAACTTTACGGAACGTACGCTCTTTCTTACCTCTATTTCTTGCTTCATTGTAGCTACAAGTCTTTGTGCCTGGTCACCAAACTTCGCCATGCTGATAGGTGGGCGAGCACTTCAAGGTATCGGCACGGGTATCGCCTTGCCGTTGATGTTCAACATCGTGATGGAGGAATCACCGAAGGAGCGTCTGGGTATGTTCATGGGTATCGCCACGCTGATTACTGCTATGGCTCCGGCCGTGGGCCCTGTCTATGGTGGTTTTGTGGTGGAGCACTTGTCTTGGCGATATATCTTCACTTTCTTGCTCATCCCACTCTTCCTGTCTTTGGTTGTGGGCGTGTGTCTTTTCAAGAAAAGTACGATTGCGGCTCGTTCCCATTTTCATATTTTCGATTACTTGCTAATTGTTGTGGCTTATTCGTCCTTTATCTTCGCAATGGTCAGTGCCTCTCATAGCGGATGGTTGAGCATAACATTCATGGGCCTCTTGGTAGTCTGTATCTTAGCAGCCTTCTATCTTGTGCGTCGGTCAAAGGATGAGCCTTCCCCCTTGTTGCGTTTCGAGGTCTTTGAGCACAGTAAGTTCGTATTGGGACTCTTTGGCATTCTTGTCGTTCAGTTTTCAACGCTGGCTATTGGTTATGCCATTCCTAACTATTCTCAGCTGGTCAACCATACAGGCGCATTCTTGGCAGGTAGTCTGCTTGTCCCTGGTTGCATCTTGGGAGCCGTGCTTGCTGTTGTAGGCGGTACCATCTATGACAAATTAGGCCCTAAGCGCCCTATCCTGACGGGTTTCGTTTGTCTGTCGTCGTCGATGATTCTCTTTAGCTGCTTCGGTCATCATCTCAGCACTATGCAATTTTACCTGTTCTATATCCTTTATACGCTTGGTCAAGGATTATGTGTAGGCAATATGCTCACTTACTGTCTTTCGACCCTTCCTCGCGACCTTGCTCCTGATGGCAATGCGCTAATCAATAGCCTTCAGCAACTCTCCGGTGCAGCTGGTACGGCAGTAGCCGCTTCATTCGTTGCTGCTGCTCAGGCCGTTTACGCTGGCAATCTTGCTATGGGCACAGCAAAAGGATCAACGGATGCCTTTATCCTCTTGAGTGTCTTAATGCTGTTGGCATTGGCGGCTGCGGGGAGGATGTTCAAAGAAAATTGACGGGTCCTTTCCTTATTCTGATTTTACCTACCGTGGTTATCTCTCCCTCCCCTGGGTGGGGGAGGGATAAAGGGTGGGGCCTTTAACATTTAAGAATTATGGCAAACAAACGATATTATTGGGGTAAGACAATTCTTTCATTCCTCGTTGTTCTTTTC
>Ga0256406_1004865_pt1 | contig 14888 bp, 11 predicted proteins | sample RumenRJG_03DNA_FD_185986 | JGI IMG/M metagenome (GOLD analysis project Ga0256406, IMG submission 185986) | Bovine rumen microbial communities from Lethbridge, Alberta, Canada - RJG_03 | ecosystem: Host-associated > Mammals > Digestive system > Stomach > Rumen | place: Canada: Alberta | collected... | reverse complement strand
TAGCAATCTTGCGCGCAGGGGGTGGTTTTTATCAGCATAAATGGAAAAAAGATACTGATGATGATAACGGCAGCCAGCCTGCTTGCCGGCTGCCATGGCGCTTCCGGTACGGAAGATGCACAGGCACTGACATCACTGGATGATGGTAATCTGCAGGTGGAATCACTGTTTGGCTCAGCCATTTCCAATCCTGACTGCAATATGGAAGACGGGGAAAACACAGCTTCCTTGCAGATCAGGAATGTTTCCGGGAAATATCTTGCACATGGCCGGATTGAAGTGAGTGATGACAAAGGGACAACGTATACCTTTGTGGTGGATGATGTCCCGGATCAGAGTGAGATTGTCCTGTTTGATACAGGCAACCAGCAGCTGCCATCCGGAAATGTCACGGCTGTCAGGGGGACAGCGGATACCAGCTACACAGATGAAACATCGCTGTTAAACAACGGGATCAACGCGGCAGATACAGATGGCGTGATCAGCCTGCAGAATCAGATCACGGAAAGCTATGACAATCTGCAGGTCACATACCACACGGTCATGGATGATCTACTGTATGGGGGAACATCCTATACCACAGACAGCGGGCAGCTGGCTGCGGGTGAATCCGTCATGCTGGATACATCCGAAGCCTGGACAGGAGAGGCACAGATTGTGCGGATCGAGAAATGAAAGCCAGAAAAGAACTATTGATGCGGGATGTTGCCGGCGAACACATCCTGATTCCAACCGGAGAAGCAGCTTTGCAGATTCATGGCATCGGTGCTCTGTCCGAGAGTGGCTACAGACTGTGGCAGATCCTGAGCGAAAAAGACTGTACAAAGAAAGAACTGGTGGATGTTATTCTGGAAGAATACGATGTCTCCAGAGAAACCGCCGGAAAAGACGTTGATGAATTCCTTGAGAATATGAAAAAGGCAGGGATGATCGAAGAATAGATAGAGGGGAAGGCGAAGATGAAGAAGAAATACATCAAACCAGCAATCCTGTTTGAAAGCTATGAGCTCAATACAAGCATTGCGACATGTTTCTGGGACCTGAATGTGAACAACACCAGCAAAGATACCTGTGCTGCCTCGGCTGCAGATGCAGGTTATATGAGTGATTACCTGTTGTTTGACAATGGAAAATGCAATTTAACATCAGAAGAATATAAAGCAGTTAACGGGGATTACTGCTATGAACATGGCACAGCCGGGAATAACGTATTTAATTCCTGATGCCTGATTATATTGACACTTTAGAGATCAGTGGTCTTCATATTGAGATCCATACAGATGTACCTTTGCAGATCACAGAGGCGTTTCTGCCATTTCAATCTTCGTTTGAAAAGGCAGATATTCTGGCCAGGATCAGGCAGACTGAGCTGCTTCCATGCATTAAGGGAAAACGGGTGTATGGCAGTGACAGTTATGCCTGGATTGATACGTGTGATGGTCTTGTCTGTGTGTATCTGGATGCAGAAAAGGATCAGCGTGTGTATGCCGTGCGGCAGAAACTGGATGCACATCATGTAATGATCCAATATCTGCCAGGGGATGAAAAGTACTTCTGTCAGGATCAGAATACGTTCTTTCATCTGAGGTTTGCTGATATGATCTGTGCTTTTGGCCGGATGATTCTGCATGCCTCGCTGATTCAATCTGCTTATGGCGGCCTGTTGTTTGCAGGTCCTTCCGGGATTGGCAAATCCACCCAGGCAGATCTCTGGTGCAGGTATGAAAAAGCAGAACTTCTGAATGGGGACAAGCCAGTCCTGGCAAAGGATGATACAGGAAGCTGGCTGGCATATGGATCTCCGTATGCAGGCAGTTCCCGGGCATATGTGAATGCATGTGTACCGGTAAGAGCAGTGATCATGCTGAAACAGGGCAGTGGCAATGAGATCAGAAGATTCAACACGCCACAGGCATTCAGACATCTGTATGAGAATCTGATCGTGAATGTATGGGATCAGGGGTTTGTACAGATGGTATGTGATATGCTCACGGATCTTGTGATGAAGGTACCGGTATATGAGCTTGTCTGTACGCCGGATGTAAGGGCTGTACAGGTTGTGAAGTATACATTGGAAGGGGGAGGGATGAATGGCATTGGTTCATCGAAGGCATGAGCAGCCGCTGACAGAGTTTCTCTATCGCAAAGCTGTTCATGACAAAGTGCCGTTGAGTGGAACATTTGAGTTATCACCTGTCTGCAATCTTTCCTGCCGGATGTGTTATGTACGCAAGAGTGTGCAGGAAGTACAGAACAGTCAAAGGCCGATTATGACAAAAGAAGAGTGGCTGGAAACCGCCAGACAGATGCAGAAGGAAGGAACACTGTTTCTGCTGCTGACGGGCGGGGAACCGCTGCTATGGCCGGGCTTCTTTGATTTGTATGAACAGTTACATGAGATGGGCTTTCAGATCTCCATCAATACAAATGGGACGCTGATTGATGAAGAAGCTGTCAGACGGTTCAAGGAACATGCACCGGTCAGACTGAATATCACGCTCTATGGAGCCAGTGATGATACCTACTACAGGCTGTGCGGTGTGCATGGCATGTATGCGCGGGTGGTCAGAGGCATCCGTATGCTGAAGGAAGCCGGCATTCAAGTCAGAATCAATGTTTCCGTGACACCACTGAATGCAAAGGACATTGATCCGATCCTGGCATTTGCGGATTCACTGGATATCAGTGCCCAGGCTTCGACATACATGTTTCCACCGGTACGCAGATCCACCTATACATGCGGGCACAATGACTGCCGGTTTACCCCGGAAGAAGCCGCCCGTTATCAGATGCATATCTATGCAGGACAGTCTGATGAAAAGAGCTATCAGACATATCTCAGACAAGTACTGCTGGGCAGCGGACATCCACTTGGTCTTGAAGAAGACTGCATTGATCCCATGGATGGCAAAGTCAGATGCCGGGCCGGCAAAGCTTCCTTCTGGATCACCTGGGATGGCTATATGAACATGTGCGGCATGGTCAATTCCGTCCACAGTGATCTGAGAAAGCTGGGCTTCCATCAAGCCTGGCAGGAAGTGGTCAGCCTGACGCAGCAGATGAAGCTGTCAGGAACGTGTACCCATTGCAGCAACCAGAAGATCTGTCATTCCTGTGCTGCCATGGCAGCTGCTGAAACAGGAAAAACAGAAGGCATTCCATCATACCTGTGCAGGATGGTGGATGAAATGAAGAAAATCGCTGCAGAACAGATTCAACCTGCAGAAGAAAATATCAGTACCTTTAGCGAGGAGGGGAGTTTATGAAAAAAGAGGGTAAAGGTTTAATCGCATTCCTATTGACGTTATGTATGATGTTTACCATGGCGCCAACTGCTGTGCATGCTGAAAACACCAATGCCAGTGTCGAAGGATATGACTATTCCATCGTCATGCTGGATGCCGGCCGCAGCTATTACAGCGTTGCCAACATCGAAGGCATCATTGACAGTGCAGCCGATGCCGGCATGAACGCAGTCATGTTAATGGTGGGAAATGACGGACTGCGCTTCCTGCTCGATGACATGAGCCTGACCGTAGATGGAACAACATATTCCAGTTCAGCTGTCAGCAGAGCCATTCATGCAGGAAATGTAACTTACCGTTCTTCTGATGAGGGTGAGCTGACCCAGTCAGATATGGATACAATCATCAGCTACGCCAACAATAAAGGCGTACAGATCATCCCGGGTATCAACACACCGGGACATATGGATGCGATCCTTTCTACAGCTGAATCTTTGACAGGGAAATCCCTTGCTTATGGAAACTCTGCCAGAACGATTGATGTAACCAATACAACAGCTGTTAACTTCACCAAGGCAGTATTAAGCAAGTACATTACATATTTTGCCGGCAAAGGCTGCAAGCTGTTCAATATGGGTGCTGATGAGTATGCCAATGATAACCAGAGCAACATGGGTTTCAATGTTCTTCTCAATAACAATCAGTACAGCTACTTCATCAATTACATCAATGATGTAGACAATATGATCACAAAGGCCGGAATGAAAGCCATGGCCTTCAATGATGGTATTTACTACAACAGTGATGATTCAGATGGAACTATCAACAATGATATTCTTGTCTGCTACTGGTCCAGCGGCTGGGGGCGCGACTCGGTCACTGGATATAAACCTGCCAAAACAACATATCTCGTTAACAAAGGCTTCAAACTGATCAATACCAATGGTTCCTATTACTGGGTGATCGGAAAGGGACAGGTTTCAGAATCAAAAGCCGGTCAGTTCGATTACACCAAGTATGAGGACAATAATACCGTTACTTCTCCAGATACAGCGGGTGCCATGTTCTGCATCTGGGGCGACTATCCATGGGGACAAGGCAACATCGCAGTTGCTTCGGCTGATGCAGTTGTGACAAACACGAAACCAATCATCAAAGCCTTTGGATCAACTCTTCCTAAGACTCTGTCAACATCAACACCGACTGCAAGTCCTACTCCTACGGCGACGCCAACATCAACACCGACAACCCCTTCCGATATTGCCTATACAGAAGAAGTTGATCTGAAAGTCGGCGAATCCACAACAAAGCAGCTGTCTGGCACAGGCCTGACAAAAAGTACGGATAACCTGGATACAAGTATTGCGGATGTTGCGGCAAAAGAGACAAACACTCCTGCTACGACGACAAAGGGATTGGGAGATAAAGTTTCAATTTCAACAGATAGTCAGGATAATAGTTTCAGCTATACCGGTGTGCTTTCAGATGGAACAAATTACCTGAAGATCAATGATGACGGCAGTATTTCCAGCACTACGAATGCTAGTGAAGCTACAACATTGACTGTTACTGCAACCAAACACAGCATTTTGCTTGGCTTTATTACCTATTATTCAGCACCATTTACGATTTATGGAAATGGCAGATATCTGGTAAGAAACAGCTCCAGTTTGTCAACGACAACTTCTTCTTCATCTGCTACACAATGGAATTATTCAAGAAGTAATGGCTTCTATTATTCTGGTCGGTACAGCAACTATTATATTGTAAACAGTAATGGCACTTGGACGACTAGTACAAATGGTGGCAATACATCCTTATATAACGTTAAAACAACAGAGACTCCTGGTACTGCTGTAACAGATGTTACCTTCATGGGTAAGAAAGCCGGAACGACGTATTATGCGATTGGTTCCGAAACGTATAAGATTGTTGTCAGCAGAACTGAAAAGAATGTAACGGTGTATGAAGGATCCAGCAGTGACAGTTATACGGATACTGCTGCTTCTACGGCAGTGTCTGCCAATACGGGTATTGCAACGGTAACGGCAGATGGCAGTTCTCTTGTCATTACGGGTGTCAGTAAAGGTTCGGTGGATGTAACGACAGATACCTGTGTGTATCATGTGACAGTCACAACGGATGATACTTCTGATGTTTCTCCGCTGCAGGTTGAATACTGGATTACCAATAAGCCAATCACACCGGATAATGTTACTTCTCATAATGAAACATCGAGAGTATATACTGAACTGGCAGCCGCTGATGTAAATAGTAAGGATGGCAAGTTGTTCAGTGATGTTGCCGCCGCAACATGTGAATCTGGCAAGTATGTGTTCTGGAAGGGCAGAGTGCTCACCGGAACCGACAAGCAGACAAGTCAGGGTGGTGACAAGACGATGTCTGGTGACAATAACCGTGACTTCAAGTACATCCGATATTATCACGGTACCTGGAGTACATCTTCTGACCAGAAAACCTGGACAGATATTGATACTTCTGCCGATCAGATCGTTGCCTATTATCTGCAGAAGACAAAAGTTACTGATGAAGTAACGACAGCGATTACTGACTGGGGCGACCCGCATAATGGTCTTGGATGGCTTAGAAATAAATATGTCTTCCTGGATTATGCTGTGAAGTATCCGGGCGGTGAGGTGACACCTTCCAGTTATCCGAATGACAATACACTCGGTTATCACTGTGATTATACTAAGGGTGTAAAGGATCCGATTGGCAAAACATCTGAAGGTTATTATTACCGCAAGGTTGGTGCCACTTATGCACTTCAGAATAATGGTTATGAAGTGTATATGATTACCGTTACACCGACATCTGACAGCTATAGTGATGTACTGGCAGATACGGCTGCCGGCAATACAAGCTACTCTTACAATGGTACGGAGAAGGTTGTATGGGCTGACAGTGAGGAGACAATTACGACCAGTAAGCTTGAGAAGTATACAGGCATCAGTGGTAATATCAAGTGTACGGTTGGCGGTGATCCGGTTGTGTCTGGTGTTGAGATCTACCAGCAGCATGGCATGTTGATTACGTATTATGTGCGTGCCATGAAGGGTTCTCTGACAGTTAAGTATTTTGATCAGACGGATAAGACACAGGATACAGCTTCTGAGTTCTATCAGTACGATATTGCGACAAAGGCTGGTACATACTTTGATGCCAACTTTGGTATGGAGAATGGCAAGCTCGTCAATAATACAGTTACCAATGATCTTGGCAAGACAGAGACGGTGCAGTCTGATCTGGGCAAGCTGTCTGCGGTTGGTGCCGTTTACAAGAACAGTAATTATACGCTTGTCAATGCAGTGCGTAAGAGTGATACGGAAGTTGATCTGTATTATACGTTTACCGATCCGGAGAAGAGTTATGTGATTGATTCGAGTCTGCCTCTGCAGATCAAGGGTTCGGATCTCAATGCGGATGTAGAAAAGATTACTTCCACGACAAAGGCATTGTCGGGATCGGTTGTGATTGACAGTGATGGCAATCTGACCTATACGCCAAACAAGGTGCTGAGCCAGATTGATTCCTTTACGGTCAATGTATCCTATGGCAGCTCGGAAACGGAAGGTACTTACCGGATCCGGATTGTGCCTGCCACAACCGTCTATTATGAGGATTCCTTCTTTACAACAGGTACCTTCTCTTCTGAAGGTACAGCTGGTACTTCTGATCAGGCAACCGAAGAGCTCGGCCACAAGACCAATGTCTATGGTTATGATCCGGCTTATGCCGGCAATACGGGTGCTTCCAATGGCACGTATCTGAACAGTGTGAAGCAGGGTGATTCCGCAACGTTTGATTTCACGGGTACAGGTGTTGATATTTATACACTGAATACCGTGAGCAGCGGACGTCTGATGATTGTGGTCAAGGATGATTCCACAGGCAAGATAGAGAAGCTGCTGACCATACAGACAAAGACATCCAATGATGACAAGTACACATCCAATACGGATACGTACAATGTACCGGTGGCTTCGATCATGAATCTTGCTTATGGCAAGTATACAGTGACGATCTATCATGCATCGGGCAATGAGCCGGTCATGCTGGATGGCTTCAAGGTCTACAACACGCTGGATGAAAGTACGGATGCCAACAAGGATCTCTATACAAAGGATCTCGAAGACAATCCGACTTTCACGGAAATCCGTGATCTGACCTTTGCGGCTGGCAACATCACTTCTGAAAAGACTGCGGATGGCTACAAGTACACCTATACATATACGGATGCGGCTGGCCAGACACAGACCGTGACGGCAACGGATGTCAAGGAGCTCAAGGACCAGGTCTGGAAGGCCGTGAGTTCCACCGGTGCTGACAGTGTCACCGCTCTTGTGACCGGTACGGATGGTGAAAATCTTGTGACTTCGAAGTACATCACGGATGGACCGAAGAATGAGGTCTATCTGAGAAAGAGCCAGAGTGTCACTCTGAGTGTCAAAACAACCCGTGAAGTACAGCTTGGCATGAGCAGTGTGGTCAATGGTAATGGTGCCGCAACTGTTTCTGTAAAGGCTGGTAATACAACCACAACCGGTAATGTGACATTGTCCACCGCGGATATGTTCTACAAGGTACTGGCTGCTGATGCAACCCGTACAGGTGCTGTGACCATCACGATCACCAATACCGGTGATAACCTTGTCTCTTTGACAAAGCTGAAGGTATCGGATGATCCTGATGCCGTGCAGGCACTGGATGAAAATGCCGTGTCTTCACTGGTTGACAAGGCGGCAGCTTCACAGCAGCCGGTGGAACCGGATCAGCCGGATGAACCGGAAGTACAGAAAGCAGATGCCACTCTGACTGTTTATGTCAGAACGACATTCGGCCGTGTGGTTGGCACAACGACACTGACCTATGAAGGTGCCGAGGGTGAAAACCACGTATTCACAGCTGATGAGATTGCGGCTGCCTGCAGAAAGACTGCCCGTGAAAATGGCATGAAGCTGTCCTGGTTCAACCGGTACCGCAGCGTGGAAGTCAGGTGCGGAGAGAGTGCCACGGTAAGTTATCGTGCCAGTTTGATCCGCAGCTGGTTTGGCTGGTAAGCAATACAACAGAAGGTCATCAGGATGGCTGATGGCCTTCTTTCTTTCAGGGGAGGTGTCATGAAGAGACTAAAGACTTTCTGTATCGGCCTGCTGGCGGTGTCAGTGGCAGCCGCGGGCAGGACGATGTTTACAAGACTGAGGATCCAGAATGATGCCGGTCCTGTACTGACCTATGACAATGATGTCAAAGATGTCAGTATCCATGATGATGACGCTGCCCTGCTTGATGGTATTACGGCCCAGGACGCCCAGGATGGGGATGTCTCGGATTCGCTGGTGATTGAGCAGCTGTCCTCGTTTGTGGGGGACAATGAGCGGGTGATGTCGTTTGCGGCCTTTGACAAGGATCATCATGTGACCAAGGGATCAAAGCTGATCCGCTATACGGACTATACGCCGACGGTGTTCAGCCTGTCAGCGCCGCTGCAGGTGCAGACAGGAACGCCGGATTTCAAGGCGGCCCTGAGTGCGCAGGATTGTCTGGATGGGGATATATCGCGCAATATTACGGTGAGTACGGACCAGAAGATCAATCTGGATGTGGCTGGTTCATACCCGGCCCGCTTCTCGGTGACTAACAGTGCCGGTGATACGTCCTCCTTCACGGCAACCATCGATGTTGTGGAGCGTACCGGGCTGGCAGTGCAGATTGATCTCAGTTCCTACCTGGTCTATGCCGGCAGTGAGATTGATCCCATGTCCTATGTGTCATCCGTGACTGTCAACGGGGATGATGTATCCCTGTCCAGTGTGGATATGAAGATCGATAATCCGGTGGATTACAGTACACCGGGTTCATATGAGATTACCTATACCTGTAATGTGAATGGGATGGAAGGGACAACCCGTCTTGTGGTGATTGTTCCGCAGGAGGTGCAGGATGGCAATTCGTAAGCGTCACCGCCTGGAGCAGGAAGAGACGACATCCCTGGATCCATATACGATTGGCCTGGATCTCAGGAAGTACTGGCTGGCCATTCTGTCGATTGCCCTGAGTTTTGGCCTGTTGTCATATGCGTGGTTTGCGTCGCATTATGTACCGGTGTATGAGACGAAGGTGACATTGGTTGTACGGGCATCGGATGTGAATGCGAATGTGTATTCGAATATCCGCAATGCCCAGAATACAGCCAAGGTGTTTACACAGCTTCTGAACAGCAATACCCTGCATAAGATTGTGGCTCAGGAGGCTGGTCTGGACGGGTTCAGTGGTTCTGCCTATGCTTCGGCTCTTGAGAATACGAACCTGATTACGCTGAAGGTGGATGCAGGGTCGCCGGAGCTGTCGTTCAAGGAGATGCAGGCCATTCTGGATAACTATGCATCGGTGTCGGACAAGCTGCTGAATGGAATGATTCTGGAGACGGTGGAGGCACCTGCCATTCCGACAAGTGCCATGAATCCGGATCATACCGGCAGGAATGCCCTGAATGTGTTTGTGGCAAGTCTTGTGGGAATGTGTCTGCTGGTAGGGTCAGTTTCTGCGCATAAGGATACGATCCGTAATACGCAGGATATCCGTAATAAGATGATTGCCCCGTGTCTTGGTGTGATTGCCTATGAGAAGAAGCATAAGACCCTGGAGACCCGCCGCCGGAAGACAAGTATTCTGATCACGAGTCCGACCGTGAGTTTCCGCTATGTGGAAACGATGCACAGGCTGGCCCGGCGTGTGATTGAGCGTATGGATAAGAAGGGTGCACGCACTTTGTTAATTACCAGTGTCATGGAAAATGAGGGCAAGACAACGGTGGCGGTGAACCTGGCCATTGCCATGAGTCAGGAACATAAGAAGGTGCTGCTGATTGATGGTGATTTCCGCAAGCCTTCCGTGCATCTGGTCACAGGTGAAAAGGATCTGCAGTTTACGTCTTTGCCGGATGCGATGGGCGGCCGTGGTGATATGGAAACACTGTTTCAGCAGCTGCCGGGAACACAGCTGACATGTATCTATAACCGCAAGGTATTTGCCAACAGTACGGAGATGATTGCCTCGGGTAAGATGAAGCAGTTACTGACGTATCTGAAAGAGGACTTTGATTATATCCTGATTGACTCTTCGCCGATGAGTGTTGCCTCGGATGCGGAGGAGTTTGTGAAGATGGTGGATGCGGATGTGATTGTTGTCTGTCAGCATATGGTGGAATCCAGGGCGATCAATGATGCTATTGAAGTGCTGGAAGGTGATGATGACAAGGTCATCGGCTGTATCTTCAACAATGTGCATGTGTCCGGCCGCGGCAATGGCGGCTACGGCTATGGATACGGGCACTATGGCCGCTATGGCTATGGACACTATGGACGTGGAAAGGGAAACAATGACACAAGTCAGCAGAACGTCTGAAGAAGACAAGATTGATATCTCCGGTACGATCGATGACATGTTCAAGGGGCTCAGACGGTTCTGGGCACTGAACATTGTCATTGTCATTGCCTGCACCGGGTTGTATTACCTGATGCAGAGAATGACCTGGAAACCCGTCTACAAAGCCTATTCCACCTTCACGGTCAGTGCGAAAAACACCATGGGCTACAATGCCGGTACCTATAACAACCAGGTAGCCAGCCAGCTCGGCAATGTCTTCCCTTATATCCTCAACAGTGATGCCATGAAGCAGATCGTATCCAGTGATCTTGGGGTCACTTCCGTGCCCGGTGATATCCAGGCCACGGTGCTGGAAGATACAAACCTGATTACGATCAGTGTGACGTCCTCCAGCAAGTATGATGCCTACAACATCCTGCAGTCGGTCTTAACAAATTATCCAAGACTGAGTGAGTATGTGATTGGTGATGTGAGCCTGGATCCGGTGGATGAGAGTGGTACGCCGCAGAGTCCGATGAATCCGTTTTCCAAACAGAAGACGCTCGCCCAGGGTGCCGTCATCGGCATCCTGGCAGTGATCCTTTTCCTTCTGATCTATGCCCTGACCAGACATACGATCCGCAACGAAGAAGATCTGAAGGAAATTCTCAATGTCCCTGTTCTTTCTGATGCACCACATGTGCGTCTGAAACGGCAGAGCCATGAGAATACGATGATGATTGATAACCGGGCAGTATCATCAGAGTTTGTGGAAGCGATCAGAACACTCAGATCACGTTTTGAAACAGCCTGCCAGGAAAAGCAGGCAAAGAAGATTCTGATCACCAGTTCCATCCCTGGTGAGGGCAAGACAACCATCATCTGCAATCTTGCCTATGCCCTGACCAGGAGAGGATTCAAGGTATTGTTGATCGACGGGGATCTGCGCAATCCCTCTGTTGCTCTGACCCTTGGCAGAAAGCTGAAACAGAATGATGCCAAGGGCGGCTTACTTGCCTATCTCAAGGGAGATATTGAAGCCTATGATCTCATCCGCAGGTACCATAAACTGGATGTGATTGCCGGCAATGACAGTGTGGATGATACGGTCGAGCTGCTCAACAGCAGCAGAATGAAGACACTGATTGAACAAGGCGGCAAAGCCTATGATTATGTGCTTATCGATACACCGCCGAGTGCCGTGGTATCAGATGCGGCTATCCTGCTGCAGTACACAGACGGATACCTGTATGTCGTCAGACAGGACTATGCCAGAACATCACAGATCCTGGAAGGCATCGACCTGCTCAGTGACTCCAGAGTACCAGCCATCGGCTGTATCGTCAACGATGTCGAACAAGGCGTCACAGGCTATGGCAGCTATAACAACTCCTATTACAGCTACGGTTATAAATCCAGACATTACAGCAGCTATGACAGTCAGACAGAAAACTGACAGTACAACTTCTGTTGATGCATAAAACCTGTAATGGACAGAGATTGTATATCTTTGTCATTACAGGCTTTTTCGTTTCCGGATTATCAGAATTCCAGGAAGGCACCGGCAGCGAAAAGAATCATTCTTGTTTCCTCCTCTGCTGCTGGTATTCCATGCCGTCTTGTATTATCCAGATCAAAAGTACAGCGGCGAACTCATCTATGATCAGACAAATATAGAGATACGAAAGACGGCTGCGATCGGTGACTGCCTTTTATACTTGATCAATAAATATACATTATGTATATTTATATTACCAAGGGGAAACACAATGAAATACGTCTATTTGCTGGAATTTTCTCTGCAGGGAATCAAAAACCTGGATAAACAAATTACACTGTCCTTTTATAAAAAGACAATTACAAAGGATCCAGACACAGATAAATACCATGTCAAGGCTGTCTATGGCATGAACGGTGCTGGTAAAACCGCCATTGTTACAGGTGCTTATATCCTGAAGAATGTCTTATTAAAATATAATTATCTGAATGATACATTATCCAGACAGAAACTGGCCGAACTTGTCAACAAAGACCAGAGAAAGATGGAGCTCTCCGTTCAGTTTCTGGTCAGAAAAAGAGATACGATCCGTCATTATGCTTATGAGATTGCAATACCAATGGATGACAATGGTGATATTTCCATTTCTCATGAAAAACTCAGTATGAAGCAGGCAGGCTCCAAAAAGGACTTTGATACACTGCTGGAAGTGGATCATGGAACATTGCTGCAAATGAAGAATGAAGAACATCCGGTTCTTCAAAAGCTGCGGATGTATACCATGAATCTTCTTTCCGGTTCTTCTCTATTATCCTGTCTGATTCTGAAGATTGCGCAGATCCTTGATGACTATAATGATCCGTTAGAAAAGCGTCCTGCCGAAATGAATGGTTTATATGATCTGGGAAAATTTGCGACTTTCACGCATGTCTATCTGGAAGACAATGATCTGCATGATGATTATTTCAGAAGTATGTATATGCCTTCAGCATTATTACAGACAGGAAATGGAATTCTTCCGGGAAACCCGAAAGTGATTGTTGCACGGTCATCGCTGCTGTCATTTGATACAGCATTTCTTGTCAGAAAAGAGAATATTCATTTCATTGAACAGAAGGTGCAGAATCTGTTTCACTTTATCCGCATCTTCAAACCGGAATTGCAGCAGATTGTCATCGAAAAGAAAGAAGATAAATCATATTATCACTGCAGCCTGATCATGCAGTATGAAGGTTATTCAGTGAATGCGGAGTTTGAGAGTACTGGTATTAAAAAGCTGATCCGGCTGTATTCCTATATTAACTGCATGGTGAATGGCAGAATTGTATTCATTGATGAAATGGATGCCAACCTGCATGATGTCTACCTTTGTGCATTACTGGAATATCTGATTGATTCTGCGCAGGGGCAATTGTGTTTTACAACCCACAGCATCGGTCCTATGGATATTCTTAAACACCAGAAGAAATCAATCGATTTCCTTTCTGCAGACCATCAGATTGTCTCCTGGACAAGCAATGGTAATTACTCACCATCCAGCCTGTATCGAGAAGGTATGATTCAGGGATCCCCATTCAATGTGGATGAGTCTGATTTTGTAGGCGTATTTGATGATGAGGAACAGTTCTGATGGCACTGCAGCTGATCTTCTGTGTAGAAACAATCAAATCAAACGGATCTGACTGGATTTATATACAGGATACGATCCATCATTTTTACCATCTGCCTGGCAGCACAAAATTGCAGCCGGTTTACATGAATGGAAAGGGACATTTCAAAACCCCAAAGGCAGAAAACGAAATCAACCGGCTCATAAAACACTTCAATGCGGCAGCAGGAAACAAGACAATGGTGATCTATTGCCTTGACTGTGATGACTATGCAAACAACATCAAAGATAAAACCTTTCTGGAAAATGCAGAACAATACTGCCAGGACCATGGATATCACCTTGTCTGGTTCTGCAGAGACATAGAAGAAGTATTCCTTGGACATACGGTAGAAAAGCATAACAAGAAAACTGAAGCTGCAAGATTCAGAAAAAACAGCCTGGTAAATCAACTCAATCCCAATTCCATTTCTTCCATACAGTACACACCGCACAAGACAAACCTGTTTCAGATTCTGGATCAGTATCTGGAAAGAAGTATTATTTAAAAAGCATCAGTATCAATCTTATACAACTGTTTATATAAGTCATTCCCTGTATTTTTCCGAATATAAGTAATCTAGAGTTTGTGCTTTTTCAGATACTGAGCTGGTTCTGATGTTATACAGAAGAAAAGAAAAACTCGCATTGTAATGCGGGCTGGAATCTTAATGTCTTTACATCACCAATACTGCTGATTCCAGCACCTTGGAATGTAACAAAGAAACTATTCATTGTTGAAGCATAAGACGGTATAGCGGGAGCCAATCCTGCATGCAGATCTACGCTCTTATCGTTTCAACTGCATCAAGGGAATAGAGTGACATTTCATTATCAGTTTTATTGCGCAATTTGAAAGAAAGATAAATTACATTCTCTAAGCCATAATCAGCTTTATCTAATAGTCTTTCAAATTTCAGCGAAATAGTATCATTATTAATAACAGATGTTTCTTCTGTGCACAATCCGGAAAAACGGAATGGCTGTTCCGCTTCATCGGTGCGCCGTTCCGCTTTAGCGGAACGCTAGTTAAAGAGACGGGTTCCGCATATTCTTGCCATTAAATTGTAGTCTGAATGCTCTGTTGACCAATCGGTCCAGACAGGCA
>Ga0256406_1004864_pt1 | contig 14889 bp, 15 predicted proteins | sample RumenRJG_03DNA_FD_185986 | JGI IMG/M metagenome (GOLD analysis project Ga0256406, IMG submission 185986) | Bovine rumen microbial communities from Lethbridge, Alberta, Canada - RJG_03 | ecosystem: Host-associated > Mammals > Digestive system > Stomach > Rumen | place: Canada: Alberta | collected... | reverse complement strand
GCTTTGAGCAGTTGTAAAGCCTTGCGTTTAATAGTCTTATCCATGTTTACCTCCATAGGTAAGACTATCAAATGGTGACATTTTCATTTAACGAGGGCAGGTGACATTTTCATTTAACAACGACAAAAATGAAATCGGAGTAAGAAAAAATGTTGGTGATATGAAAACAAATGTATTTGTAATGAAAACATTTGTGATAAAGTTAAACCCGTAGAGAAAAGAGGGGAAAGAACATGGGGTTTACTAAGTTTCTCAAAAAGGCTGCGAAAAAGTACAATGATACAAGTCTGATTCTGCGTATTTTCATCGGACTTGTGGCTGGCGCTGTACTGGGGCTTGTGGCCAAGAAGGCGGTATGGATCGCAACATTCGGTGATCTGTTCGTGTCTGCTTTGAAGTCCATGGCACCGATTCTTGTCTTTGTCATTGTAGCGGCGGCTTTAGCCCAGAGCAGATCCAGGCTGGACAAGCGTTTCGGTACGGTTCTGTTTCTGTATATGCTGACAACATTTGATGCGGCAGCACTTGCTGTATTAACAAGCTTTGCGTTCCCGCAGACCATGACACTGACCAATGGGGCAGAAGGCTACAGTGCACCTGGCAATCTCGCTGATGTATTCAAGACACTTCTCAGCAACATCGTGTCTAATCCTCTGCAGTCCATTATCGACGGCAACTACATCGGCATTCTGTTCTGGGCGGTTCTGTTTGGTCTTGCCATGAAGGCACTTGCGTCGGCGACTTCCAAGACATTCATGGTCAATGTCTCTGATGCCATTTCCCAGATTGTCAGATGGATCATCAATTTGGCACCGTTCGGTATCATGGGGCTTGTCTATTCCAATGTATCCAGCAATGGTCTTTCCATCTTTACAGATTATGGCAAGCTGCTGCTTCTGCTGGTTGGTACAATGGCTTTCCAGGCACTTGTGATTGCACCGTTTATTTCCTTCCTGTACATTCGCAGAAATCCGTATCCGCTGTTATGGAGATGTCTGAAAGAGTCCGGTCTTACCGCCTTCTTCACCAGAAGCTCCGCAGCCAATATTCCGGTCAATATGGCTTTATGTGAGAAGCTTGGTCTTGATAAGGAAATCTACTCTGTCTCCATTCCGTTAGGCGCAACAATCAATATGGATGGTGCTGCCATTACCATTACGATCATGACGCTGGCAGCCTGCAATACCCTCGGTATCAAAGTATCCATTCCGGCTGCCATCCTGCTGTCCTTTGTCAGTGCGCTTGCGGCATGCGGCGCTTCCGGTGTGGCCGGCGGTTCCTTACTGCTCATTCCGATGGCCTGCTCTCTGTTTGGTATTTCCAACGATATTGCCATGCAGGTAGTTGCTGTCGGTTTCATCATCGGTGTGGTACAGGATTCGGTTGAAACTGCCTTGAACTCTTCGGGTGATGTCATGTTTGCGGCAACAGCTGAATACCATCAGCGCATCAAGGAAGGCAAACCGCTGCCTGACTTCCTGGAGAAGAAGAGCCAAAGAAATAAAGTTACAGCCTGAAGAATTAAGGCGGGAACAGTGTCTGAAATATGGCACTGTTTTTTTATGCCGGTCTGTACATTCATCCGCTATAATAGTGACCATGAAGATTGTTATTACAGATACAGGCACATGGCCTTACAGGCTGCAGAAGGAAGATAAGGTCATTACAGATACCGGACTGATCCAGCCCTGCCGGATGTGTGATGCATGCTGGGTGAAGACCCCGGGCATGTGTGTGATTCCCGATCCCCTGCAGTATTTCGGGGCAGAACTTTCCAGGTGTGAAGAAGTGGTGCTTGTTTCAAGAGTGGAATACAGTGCTTTATCTCCGTTTGTGTCCAGTGTGATTGAGCGTATGAAGCCGTATGTGTATCCGTGTCTTACCGGTGGAGAGAACAGTTCTTTCAGAAGCAGATATGCCAGTCACTTTACGATCAGTGCTTTTCTCTACAGTGAAGATCAGGATGAAACGGAAAAGAAGGAATTGCGTGAGCTGATCTACGGGATCTGTCATCAATTGAGTGCAGCCCCTGGTGAGATTGTGTTCATGCATGATGCATTGAGTTTAGGAGGCAGGTTATGAAGATTGCTGTACTTGCCGGGTGTCCCGGGTTAGCTGAGGATGCAGGAAGGCTGTTGATTCATAGATATATTGCTCTGCACAGTCAGGACTGCTTTGATGTGATGGATGCGGATGCGTCCATGTCGCCCTATGAAATGAGCCGGCGCATCAATGTGTGTGATGGACTGATGATTGTGGCCCCGCATACGCTTGCCGGTCTGCCGTTTGCCCTGCAGTTTTTCATGCGCTCAAGTGTGTATATGCTGAAAAAGGGACTGCCGGCAGTGTTCTTTGTGTATACGCCGCTGAATGAAGGTAAAGCAGGAGTTCCCTGCATGCGTCAGTTACAGGCCTGGAGTAAAAAAGCAGGTCTGAAATGCAATGGCAGTTTTCTTATTGGCAGAAGTACGGAACTGCAGCGGCATCCGGAAAGTTCTCTGAAGGCGGGATGGCTGAGGCCGCTGGGTCAGTGTTTCATGGAAGCGGATGAAGCATTCAGGGGAACGGTTCATGAAACTGAGACGGCTTTATGGAGTGTGTCTGGATTGTATAAAAGCGACTGTCTGAATTATTACCTTGCTGAAGCACGTCATCATGGAGTGAATAAGGATGAATTCAAAGCGGAAGCGCGGTATGTGCATTATTTGTGAAAATAGTTTCATGAAAAAGAAAAGCGAAAAATAAATATTTTCAGAAAGCTAGTTGACATAAACCGGGAATGAGGTAAACTCATAGTCGTAAACCAGTGATTGGGAGATCAAACATATGTGAGCAGCCTGCAGAGAGCCGGGATGGTGGGAGCCGGTGGTGATTGGCCGTATGCAAATGGACCCATGAGGGTCTGATGAAAGCCTGAGGGCAAGTACTCAGAACGCATTGCCGGCGTTAAAAGGCAGAAAATGTGATTGCATTTTCGTCAAGATGTGGCTGTAGGGGAAAGAATACAGTCTCACAAGGTGGTACCGCAGAATTGATCGTCTGCCCTTGATAACAGGGGCAGACGTTTTGTTTTACAGGGAACACGGAAAATGCACGTAAAGAAAAGGGAGGAAAAATCACATGAAAAAGTTCTTATCGATCGCTTTATCCGCAGCCCTGGCTGCATCCTTAACCGCGTGCGGTTCTTCATCATCTTCAGCTTCTGCAGCTGGCAGTGCATCTTCCGGCAAGACCTATAAAGTAGCGGTTGTCAAACAGCTTCAGCATGCTTCCCTCGATGAGATTGCGGATGCCGTTACAGGTGAGCTTGATGCATTAGCTGAAAAGAATGGCGTCACCATTGAGTATGGTGATGTATATGATGGTCAGAATGATCAGTCTCAGCTGACGACCATTGCCAATCAGATTGCCTCAGATCAGGTTGATGCGGTCATTCCGATCGCTACCCTGGCAGCCCAGACCATGGCAGCCAGCCTGAGTGACACACCGGTTGTCTTTGCGGCCATCTCTGATCCGGAAAGTGCGGATCTGACCGGCATTGATAATGTGACCGGTACATCTGATGCTTTGAATACAGATCAGATCATGGATATGATGTTTGCCCAGAATCCGGATATCAAGACAGTCGGTTTGCTGTATTCCAAGTCTGAAACAAACTCTGCCAAGCCGATCGAAGAAGCCAAGGCATATCTGGATGAAAAGGGTGTCAAGTATGTTGAAGCTACCGGCAATACAACTGATGAAGTGCAGTCCGCTGTTTCTACACTGATCTCACAGAAAGTAGATGCCGTGTTCACACCGACGGATAATGTTGTCATGGCAGCGGAGCTTTCCATTGCGGATACACTGGCTGAAGCCGGTATTCCTCACTATACAGGTGCGGATTCCTTTGTCAGAAACGGTGCCTTTGCCACTTGCGGCGTCAACTATACACAGCTTGGCAAGCTGACAGCTGATCTTGCCTACCAGGTTATGACCAAGGGTATGGATTCTCTGGATGGATTTGAGCTGGATGGTACAACGGCCAGGGATGGCTACTATGTTGTCAATGGTTCCATCGTTACCGTCAATACGGAGACAGCTGAAAAGGGCGGCTTCAAGTATGATATGTTCTCTGATTATGGAGAAGTAAACGAAGTCACAACAACAAAAGACTGAAGACGCTACAATAGATAAGACCTGAGGCAGCTGAGGCTGCCTTTTGGCGTGAAGAGGAGGACGCATGCAGTATATCGTACAGACGGCCCTGGAATTGGGGGCCATATATGCGCTGGTATCGCTGGCGCTGTTTCTGAGTTTTCGCATTCTGAATATCGCTGATATGACCACAGACGGATGTTTTGTGCTGGGGGCCGCGGTGTCGGTGTCCTGTGCTTCGGCCGGTCATCCGATCCTGGGTATCTTCATGGGCATGCTGGCAGGAGGAGCAGCCGGGTATGTAACGGCATTTCAGCAGACCCATATGGGCGTGCCGGATATTCTGGCCGGCATTATTACTAATACCGGTCTCTATACCATCAACCTGATGGCCATGGGATGGCGTTCCAACCATTCTCTGCTGAAGGATGAAACGATCTTTACCCTGTTTCACAAGACCGGCATCGGGGGCGATTGGTATCCGCTGGTGCTTGCTGGTGCGATTACGGCAATTGCCATGATCCTGATGAAGCTGTTTCTCAATACAAGACTCGGTCTTTCCATCCGGGCAACCGGTGACAACCGGGATATGGTATCTGCCTCTTCCATTGACCCCAGGTACACCATTACGGTAGGCCTTGTCGCTGCCAATATGATGACCGGCTTAAGCGGTGCGATTGCCGGACAGTTTCAGAAGGCGGCGGATATCAACTCCGGCACGGGTATTGTGGTTGTCGGGCTTGCCTGTCTGATTATCGGTGAAACGGTGATCAACGGAAAGAAATCCATCGGGCGCAATATTGCTGCGGTTCTGATCGGCAATATCATCTACCGCTTCATCTATGCCATTATTCTCAGAACCGGTGTGGTGCCGGTTGAGTGTCTGAAGCTGATGACAGCGATTGTGGTTGCGCTGGCCATTGCGGCACCGACCCTGCAGAAACAGGCGGCCTATCGGGCCAGAGCCAGAAAGGAGAGATAAGATGCTGAAGATAGAAAATCTTTCCAAGACATTCAATCCCGGTACGGTCAATGAGAAAAAAGCACTGGATCATGTGGATCTGACGGTGGAGGATGGTGAGTTTGTCACGATCCTCGGCAATAACGGTGCCGGTAAATCAACATTGTTCAATGCCGTATCCGGCAGCTTTCTGTGTGATGAAGGAAAAATTATCCTGGATGATGTCAATATGACATACTGGCCGGAATACAGACGGGCCAAGGTCATCGGCAGGCTGTTTCAGGATCCTTTAAAGGGCACCGCACCCCATATGACGATTGAAGAGAATCTGGCCTTAGCTTTCCTGAGAGCCAACAGGCATACCAATCCTTTTTCCCATATTAAGGAAAAGGAAAGAGGGCAGTTTCGTGATGCTTTGAAACAATTGGATATGGGCCTGGAAGATCGGATGGATGTACCGGTCGGTACGTTATCCGGCGGTCAGAGACAGGCTTTGACGCTGTTAATGGCAACGATTGTACCGCCCAGGCTGCTGTTGCTTGATGAACATACCGCAGCTCTGGATCCGGGCGCGGCGGATAAGGTCATGGCATTGACAAAACAGATTGTAGCGGCGCATCATACCACTTGTCTGATGGTTACCCATAACATGCATCAGGCAATTGATACTGGAAACAGAATCCTGATGATGAAAGACGGGCATATCGTATCAGATATCAGGGACAAGCATGGTCTTACCGTAGAAGATCTGCTGGCGCGTTTTCATGAAGGAGCAGGTGAGGAACTCGATAACGATCGTATTCTGTTATCGGATAAGTGATGGCAAAAGAAACAAAAACAAATGCAATGCGGATGCTGGATGCGGCTGGAATAGACTGGAAGCTGCATACCTATGATGCGTCTGACGGTCATATTGACGGAGCTGCAGTAGCCCGCAAATGCGGAGAAGATCCCGAACAGGTGTTCAAGACACTTGTCACGGAAGGAAATGACCGCAATTTCTATGTCTTTGTGGTACCGGTGGAAGAGGAACTGGATCTTAAGGCATGCGCCAGGGCGGCCGGGGTCAAGAGTGTGGAGATGATCCGTGTCAAGGACCTTTTGAAGACGACCGGCTATATCCGGGGCGGCTGTTCGCCGATCGGCATGAAGAAGAAATTCAAGACGATCTATGATGAAACAGTCATTCTGTTTGATACGGTGCTTGTTTCAGGCGGAAGGATCGGTACGCAGGTGGAAGTAAAGCCGGATGATCTGTTAAGACTGACAGACGGCATTACGGCAGATATTACCAGAAAGTAGTGCACAGAATGTACAATATGTACAGCAGACCTGGAAAAAGGGCTTGAATTATTCTGAAAGCAGTGTGACAGGAAAGGAACGGGCTGGATCAGCGCCGTTCCTTTTGTTTCAGATGCTTATGGATATCCTGAATTACCAGGATCAGCATTCTTGTAAAGAGCAGACCGGTAAGATAGCCAGCCATATCAATGCGTACATCATGGAAAGAGCCATAACGGCCGGGAATGAAGTGCTGGATGGTTTCGTCCATGCATGGAACAAGAAGCCAGAAGGAAAGCAGCGGGATGTATTTCTTCTGTTTCATGGTGAGATGGACGGCGGTCAGTACAAGTACGGCAAGCAGGAAGTATTCCGAAAAGTGGGCCAGCTTTCGAACATAGTGGTGAAACAGGTCAAAGGAAATGGAAAAGCCGGCAGCGTGGACATATTTTAATAAGAAGAATGTCACTTTTTCAGACAGGTTTCCGGAGGAAGTGCCGTTCTGCAGGGAATTGCTGAAGATCAGAAACGTGTAGACAATCGTGACTGTCCATAAGATAACCGTACGTTTTCTCATGCCTGCCATCATAACAGATTCTATCCTTCCATGCTATAATCTTAGCCATGGGAAAGAAAACAATACGTATTTTAAAGATAGCAGCAGGTACATTTCTGCTGGCTGTATCGGTTGAAATGTTTATTATTCCATATAACATTCTCTCCGGCGGTGTAGCCGGTATTGCGGTTGCCCTGGAACCTTTCTTCCACATTGATAAGACGATCTTTGCCAATGTGCTGACGGTAGGCTTCTTCTTAATGGGTTTAGTGATTCTGGGAAAGCAGTTTGTGCTGGACAGTCTTCTTTCCACCATCCTGTATCCGGTGTTTACAACGCTCTGTCATTTCATTGTACCGGCAACCAATGTTCCTTCGGCTGTTGCTTCGATCTATGCCGGTATTCTTGGCGGCATTGGCATCGGCTTAGTCATGAGTACAGGTGCCAGTACGGGCGGGGTGGATATTCCGACCATGATTCTGGCCAAGGTATTTCATGTCAGGATCAGCTATATGGTCATGATTGTGGATGGCTGTACGGTACTGCTGGGCATTATGGCTTACAGTGTGGATGCGGCTCTGATTGGTCTGTTATCCGTGTTTGCGTCGTCTTTTGCGGTTGGACGGGTGCTGTATGCCGGCCAGGGTCATGCCAAGAATGTCATAATCATTTCGCCGAAGTGGCCGGAGATCACTTCTACCATCCAGCGGGAGCTGGATCGGGGTGTCACCTTATTAGATGGAACAGGCGGTTATTCGGGCATGCATACAAAGGTTGTGCTGTGTGTGGTCAGTGAAAGACAGTATGGAAAACTGCTGGATATTATCCATGAATTTGATGATAAGGCCTTTGTGATTACCACAGATGCCAGTGATATGCATGGGGAAGGTTTCTCCAACCCGGTGACGACCCGCATCTAAATCTTGTTCAGTAAAAATACAGTAATATGCTACAATGCTTTCGTATTCTGAAACGGAGGTCGCAATGATAGAATGCACTCACGTATACAAACGCTATAAAACAGGGACGTCTGCTCTGTATGATATCAACCTCAAAGTGGATCAGGGGGAATTCATTTACATTATCGGTCCGACCGGATCCGGTAAGTCCACGCTGATCAAACTGCTTGACGGGGAACTTGTGCCAACCAAGGGAACTGTGAAGGTGGTCGGTATTGATGTCGGTACACTGAAGAACAGGCAGGTGCCGATCTACCGCCGCAATATCGGAGTTGTCTTCCAGGATTACAAGCTGCTGCCGCAGAAGACGGTGGCGGAGAATGTCGGGTATTCACTGGAAGTCATGAATCTCAAGAAGAAAAATGTAAAGAGAAGAGTCATAGAAGTGCTGGAGGAAGTCGGTCTGAGTGATAAGGCCGGGGCTTTTCCTCACGAGCTTTCCGGCGGCCAGCAGCAGCGTGTTGCGATCGCAAGAGCGATTGCCAACCGGCCGAAAGTGCTGATTGCGGATGAACCGACCGGCAACCTTGACCCGGCCAAATCCGATGACATCATGCTGCTGCTGCAGAAAATTCACGATGATTACGGCACAACGATCCTGATGGTCACCCATGATCTGACGCTGGTCAATACATACCGCAGACGTACGGTTGTTCTGGAACACGGTCATATCGTGGCGGATCTTGCCGAAGGAGGTTATGTCCAGCATGATCAGTAGAAGTATCAAAGAAGGTTTTCACGGCGTCGGCCGTCATTTTGCCATGGCGCTTTCCAGCGCCATTGCCATTACGGTTACGCTGTTACTGATTTCGATCTTTTCCCTTGTCATGATGAATATCAACAACTTTACCCAGAATGTGGAAGAGGGCATGGAGATTTCCGTGCAGGTCAGCTGGGATCATGACAGCAAGGAAGAGGAAGATGCCCTGCGCCAGCAGATTGCAGCGCTGGATGGGGTGAAGAATATCAAGTTCTATTCCAAGGATGAAGAGTGGCAGTTCTATAAGGATTCCCAGAGTGGGGATACAAAGCAGAGTCTGGAAGAGATGGGGCTGGATAATCCGATGCATGACGCATTCTATGTAGAACTGGAAGACGGCAAGCAGCTGCAGGAAATCTCCAGTACCATATCCATGATGGAAGGTGTGGATGAAGTCGATTACGGCGGCACTTCCACAGAGATGATGGTCAGAGTCATGAATGCCATCCGCCGGGGCGGATCGATTCTTGTCCTGGGCCTGACGATTCTGGCTGTTTTCCTGATCCAGAACACCATCAAACTGACCATCTATGCCCGACAGGATGAAATCACGATTGAAAGATCAGTCGGTGCAACCAACCATTTCATCCGTTCTCCCTTTGTGGTAGAAGGCATTATCATCGGTGTCATGGGGGCCATCATACCGATTGCGGCAACCTATTACGGCTACCGGTATATTTATCAGCGTACCGGAGGCTATATCATCAGTGAGGTACTGAAGCTGATTCAGCCGATGCCGATGTCGCTGTATCTGTGCGTGGGATTATTGATCGTAGGCGTACTGGTCGGTCTGATCGGTTCTTATGTTTCGGTCACAAGATATCTGAGATGGAAGCGCTGATGCAGTAAAAGACAGGGACCCGGGGCTTGCCCGGGTTTTTTTGGAAAGAAGGAACCAGGTATGGATGAGAGCAGGCAGAGTGCCACAACAGAAATATCCTTTATGCATAAGGATGAGAAGCAGAAAAAGCCTGAGAAGAAAAAGAACCGCCGTCAGATCATTATCATGATCTGTGTGATTGCCGTAACGCTGAGTGTCGGGTGGATCGGAGGCAGTGTGCTGCCGATGAAAGGAACGATGCAGCTCAGGCAGATCCTGCACAGTTTCTTCGGCTCTTCCTCCGGCGATAAGATTGATACGGTGCTTGATATCATGGAAAATGACTGGTATTTTGCCAGGGACATTGATGATATTGATCAGAGGCTGACAGATCAGGCATTGACCGGCATCACCACCAATGATGAAGATCCTCATACGGCCTACTTTTCCAAGGAAGAATCGGATTCCTTTACCGATTCCATCAACCGCAGCTATACCGGGATCGGTGTGGAAGTGGATACAAGCTCTGATACCTTTGTCATTACCCGGGTTATTCCCAACTCCCCGGCAGAAAAAGCCGGCATGATGGCAGGTGATATCTTAAGAGCGGTAGACGGCAAGCGGATTGAAGGCATGGATTTTTCTGATGTGCGCAAGCTGATTGTCGGAAAAGAAGGCACCAGTGTGACTGTAACGGTAGAGCGGGATGGCAGGGAAGTCGACTTTACGATGAAGCGCAAGGAAGTATCCGATACCGTCAAGGCTGAAATGGCAGATGATGATACGGTGTATCTGCAGCTGTATCAGTTCGGTCAGGATACTGCTTCAGACACAAAGAGTGAGCTGGAAAGCCTCATCGGGGATAAGGATAATGTCAGTATGATTCTGGATCTTCGAAATAACGGCGGCGGCTATCTTGAATCCGTCCAGGCCCTGGCGTCTCTTTTCATTGACAAAGGTGATACGGTGCTGAAGGAAGAATTTGCGGATGGTACATCCAGTACTACCAAAGCAGCCGGAGGAAAGCTGACCAACATCCATAACATCGTGATTCTGGTCAATGATGAAACAGCTTCTGCCGCAGAAGTCATGACGCTGGCGCTGAAACAGAACCGGGATGATGTCACAATTGTCGGCAATACGACGTATGGCAAAGGCACGGTGCAGCAGACCGTTACGTTCAAAGACGGTACCGCCCTGCATTACACTGTGGCAAGATGGCTGCCCAAAAACGGTGAATGGGTCAACGGCAAAGGCATTACCCCGGATGAAAAGGTGGATCTGCCGGACGCATTGACTTCATCTGCGGCGGAAATGAAAGAGGATCAGACCTATCAGTATGATGATGTGGCGGATCCGGTGAAATCAGCCCAGAAGTATCTGGAATACCTCGGGTATGATGTTGACCGCAAGGACGGCTATTTCTCAAAGGCAACTGAAAATGCTCTGAAGCAGTATGAAACAGATCACAATCTGACCTCAGACGGCATCCTGTCCTATGATGACTACAGCAGTCTCTATTCTTCTGTTCTGCATGACTGGACGATGTCAAAGACACATGATACGCAGTATAACCGGGCAATGGAGATATTGAACCAATAATGGATTATTCACATCACTTTGAATTAGTATCCAAGTTCAAGCCGACCGGCGATCAGCCGGAAGCGATCAATGAACTTGTGGAAGGCCTGAAAGAAGGCAAAAAGGAACAGGTGCTCGAAGGCGCTACCGGTACTGGTAAAACCTTTACCATGGCCAATATAATTGAACGGGTAGACCGTCCGACACTTGTTTTCTCACACAATAAGACCCTTGCCGGACAGCTGTACGGTGAGTTCAAGGAACTTTTCCCCAATAACCGGGTAGAGTTCTTTGTTTCAAACTTCGACTACTACCAGCCGGAAGCCTACATGCCGAAAAATGACATGTACATTGAAAAGACAGCTTCCATCAATGAAGAGCTGGATATGTTCCGTGAATCAGCTTTGAATTCTCTATTAGAAAGACATGATACAATCGTCGTGGCTTCGGTAGCCTGCATTTATGCGGCCAGTGATCCAAAGCAGTATAAAGACATGTTCATGACGATCCGGGTAGGAGAGACGTATGACCGCAATGCACTGCTCAGGAAATTTGTGGATCTGCAGTACACCCGCAATGACATGGAAGCAGCCCGCGGTACAATCCGGGTCAGAGGCGATGTCATTGAGCTTTCACCATCCTGGACCGATCAGTTTGTGATCCGGATTGAAATGTTCGGGGATGAAATCGACCGGATTACGGAAGTGGATCCTTTGACCGGCAAGACGCAGAAGGCTTTCTCATTCTATAACATCTTCCCGGCTTCCGGCTATGCAAGACCCAAGGAACAGATGGCAAGGGCCTGTGATGAGATTGAAGCGGAGCTGGAAGACAGACTGAAGTATTTTGATTCCAAAGGCAAGGCACTGGAAAAGGAAAGGCTGGAACAGAGAACAAGGTTTGATCTTGAAGCGTTAAGAGAGAGCGGCTATTGTGCCGGCATTGAAAACTATTCCATGCATATCGACGGCCGTAAGCCGGGTCAGAGGCCGTGGAATCTGTTTGATTATTTCCCGGATGATTTTCTGATGTTTGTGGATGAGAGCCATGTCTCTCTGCCGCAGATCCGCGGCATGTACAATGGCGACCATCAGCGTAAGGAAACACTGGTGGAATACGGGTTCCGTCTGCCCAGTGCTCTGGACAACCGGCCGATGCGCTTTGATGAATTTGAACAGTTCCGTCCGCAGGTCATCTACTGTTCCGCTACCCCGGGTGATTATGAACTGAATGAAGTCAACAACCATGTGGTGGAACAGATCATCCGTCCTACCGGCTTACTGGATCCAAAGATTTCCGTCCGTCCGACCCATGGACAGATTGATGATATCTGTATGGAAGTGGATAAGCGCATTAAAAACAATGAGCGTGTGCTCATTACAACGCTGACTGTACGCATGGCTGAGGATCTGACGGAGTATCTCAAGGAAAGAAACTACAAGGTCAGCTATCTGCACCATGAGACAAAAACGCTGGAAAGAACGGAAGTCATCCGTCAGCTGCGCTTAGGCAAGATCGATGTGATTGTCGGCATCAATCTGCTCAGAGAAGGACTAGATATTCCGGAAGTATCGCTTGTGTGTATTCTGGATGCGGATAAGGAAGGCTTTCTGCGTTCCGAGCGTTCGCTGGTACAGACGATTGGACGTGCCGCCCGTAATGAACATGGTGAAGTTATCATGTATGCGGATACGATTACCGAGTCCATGGACAAGGCCATCAAGGAGACAAACCGCCGCCGTGCCATCCAGGAAAAATACAATGAGGACCACCATATTACCCCTCATACTGTCATCAAACCGATTGCGGAAACCATTCATGGTGTAGAGACCAAAGAAATGGCTGCCCAATATATAGCAAAAAAGACTAAAATGAATAGAAAAGACAAGGCAAAGATGATTTCTGATCTGGAAACAGAGATGAGAGAAGCGGCCAAGGAACTGGATTTTGAAAGAGCTGCCTCTCTGCGTGATATGATCTTTGAGCTCAAGTCTGAAGATTAAGGGGAAAGCCTATGACTGATTACGATAAACTGATCACAGAGCGTGCAAGAGACATGAAACCAAGCGGCATCCGCCGCTTCTTCGATCTTGTCGCTGAGATGCCGGAGTGCATATCGCTTGGTGTGGGTGAACCGGACTTTGTCACCCCCTGGCCGATCCGTCAGGCAGCCATTGACAATCTGGAAGCAGGCCATACCAAATACACCTCCAATGCCGGCATGAAAGAACTGCGGCAGGAAATCTGTGCGTGGCTGAAACGCAAATACCATCTGTCCTATGATATCTCTGATATCTTAGTGACAGTCGGCGGCTCGGAAGCCATTGATCTTGCGGTAAGGGCGTTAGTATCTGATGGGGATGAAGTGCTGATCTGTGAACCTTCCTATGTCAGCTATAATCCCTTGACTACGCTGACCGGCGGGGCTGCCATACCGGTCAAGGCAAAAGCGGAAAATGACTTCAAAGTCACGGCGGAGCAGATCGAAGAAAAGCTGAGTGAGCGCACCAAGCTCATCATCATGAACTATCCCAATAACCCGACGGGTGCGGTACTGGAACATGAGGACCTTGCAAAGATCGCCGCACTGCTGAAAGACCGTAATGTGATTGTGCTGTCGGATGAAATCTATTCGGAACTCACCTATGGGGGCAGGACACATGAATCCATCGCTTCCTTCCCCGGTATGGCGGATAAGACGATAGTGGTCAACGGCTTCTCCAAAGCCTTCTCCATGACCGGATGGCGGCTTGGCTATGCGGCCGGTCCGAAGGAAATCATCTCGGTCATGACCAAGATTCATCAGTCTGCCATCATGTGTGCAGCCACTACCTCCCAGGCGGCCGGTATTGTGGCCATGCGGGATTGTGATGATGCAATCCTTCAGATGCATGATGAGTATGATCGCAGAAGACAGTACTGTGTACGCAAGCTCAATGCCATGGGCCTGCATACCTTTGAGCCTAAAGGTGCGTTCTATGTCTTTCCTGACATTACTTCTTCCGGCATGACATCGGATGAATTCTGCAATACCCTGCTGAAGGAACAGCAGGTTGCCATCATACCGGGCACGGCGTTCGGCGAAAGCGGTGAAGGCTTCGCCCGCATCAGCTATGCCTATTCGCTTCAGCATTTACAGGAAGCCATGCGCCGCATTGAAGCCTTCCTGCAGGATCATAGAAAATAAGGAGAAACGATCATGGATGAATTACAGCTGCTTCATTTATTACAGCAGAACCCGAGAGCTTCCGTTACAGATTTAGCCGATATCCTCAATGAAAAGCCGGAGGATGTTTTACACAAGATCAGCAGCCTGGAAAAGAACAAGGTCATCTGCGGCTACCATACGGTCATCAACTGGGATAAGACAAATGAGGATCATTGTGAAGCACTGATCCTTGTCAGTGCCAAGCCGGAAGGCGGCCGAGGGTATGACGGCATTGCCAGCAAGATTGCCCGTCTGCCGGAAGTTACCGATCTTTATCTGATGAGCGGCACAACCGAGTTCATCGTCAAGCTGGAAGGCAAGACGATGCGGGAAGTGGCCGACTTTGTCGGGGCAAGACTGGCGCCTCTGGATGGTATTCTGTCCACTCAGACGTGCTTTTTGCTCAAGAAGTACAAGGTGGATGGCAAAGCCATGGAATTCAAAGAAGAGGGAGACGATCGGATTCAGATCTCCTGAGCATAAAGCAGCCGGTATCAGGCTGCTTTTTGTGTGATGGGCAGTCACACTCATATATGAACGCAAATAGTGCGTTGTCAAAGTAATCCCTAGAGGGATAGAACTGGATGGTGAAACATGAAAGCGAACAAACCTTAACGGAGGTGAAA
>Ga0256406_1004863_pt1 | contig 14897 bp, 13 predicted proteins | sample RumenRJG_03DNA_FD_185986 | JGI IMG/M metagenome (GOLD analysis project Ga0256406, IMG submission 185986) | Bovine rumen microbial communities from Lethbridge, Alberta, Canada - RJG_03 | ecosystem: Host-associated > Mammals > Digestive system > Stomach > Rumen | place: Canada: Alberta | collected... | reverse complement strand
GCTAATCACTTTTTAGTGAAAATCGTAATGTTTGAGCGCTTTTTCAAATGCGTTCGAAGAACGCATCCCCCAGTTATATCGTGCCTTTGTTTTAAAGACCTCTAAAAGTTTGCTGCAAAGATAATGTAATCGGACGACACTGCAAAACAAACGATAACTTTTCTTTGCATATGTCATAAACGGGGTCTTAGTGATATAATAATGTATCGCGATGGGGTTTAACAACCATTAACCAATGGAGATTAAGAAATTCCTTGGTTCTTTAAATATTATTCAATACCTTTGCAATACATTGACGAAACATAAAAAGCATCATATAAGTTATGAAGAAAGTTAAATTAATCCTTATGTTTGTTGCCGCAATGACGCTCTATAGCTGCGGTACGACCCAGACGGTCCCTATCACCGGGCGAAAGCATTCCATCGCCGTCAGCGACGAGCAGGTACTGGCACTCTCACAACAGGAATACAATAAATATATGCAAAGCGCAAAGCTGTCGGCCAACCAGGCTCAGACAGCTATGGTGAAACGGGTTGGCCAACGCCTAGCCAACGCCGTGGAGACATATCTCAACAGCCACGGCTACGCCAACGACGTGAAGAACTTCCACTGGGAGTTCAATCTAGTGCAGGACAATCAGGTCAACGCCTTCTGTATGCCTGGAGGAAAGATTGTCGTCTACACGGGCCTGCTACCTGTAACACAGAACGAGACAGCACTGGCTATTGTCCTGGGACATGAGATAGCACACGCCGTGGCAAAGCACAGCGCCGAACAGATGAGCAAGCAGTACCGTCAGCAGGTCGGCACAAGCATCGTGGGATCAGTGCTCAACAGTACAGTGGGCAGCGGTGTCGGCGACGTGGCCACCAATATAGCCAATGTCGGCTTCACCTTCGCAAACGCTAAATACAGCCGAGCCAACGAGAGCGAGGCTGACCATATGGGACTTATCTTCGCGGCAATGGCCGGCTACGATCCACGTGAGGCTGTTACTTTCTGGACACGTATGGCAAAAGCATCGGGCAGCAACTCTCAGACCAGCGGTCTTCAGTCGTGGCTCAACGACCATCCGTCTGACCAGCAGCGTGTCAAGAACATTGAAGGCTGGATGCCGGATGCATTAAAGTACTATCATCCGTCTTCATCGTCATCGTCTTCTGCCTCAAGCAGAAAGACGACGGGCAAGAAGAGGGGCACAACCACGAAAAGGAAGCGTTAACACTCTAACAGCATGCAGATGGTCCGACGGACGTTGGCGTCCACAAGGACATCTGCTAACTGTCCACAAATATCCGAGAACCTAAGAAAACTACAAAAGCAAACTTTAAACCGCCACTCCTATGATACAATACTTCGCAGAGCACCTTTGGCAACTATGGCTCGCCGTGAGTTTCATCTGTCTTATCCTTGAGCTTACTAACAGCGATTTCTTCATCTTCTGCTTCGCCGTCGGCGGCATAGGAGGCCTTGCTGCATCACTGTTCACCGACACTCTGTGGATACAGGTCGTCGCCTTCTCCATAGTCTCACTGCTGAGTATTTTCTTTGTACGGCCCGTCATCCTCAAATACTTCCATAAGCCGGGGCGCAAGAGCAATGCCGACGCGCTCATAGGGCGGACAGGAAAGGTTGAGGAAGCTATCCCAGGCAATGGTTTCGGCTATGTCAGGATAGACGGCGATAGCTGGAAAGCAAAGACTTCCGACGGAGAACCACTCGCCGCGGGCACTGACGTAAGGGTTATAAAGATGGAGAGCATCATCGTCACCGTCGAAGTGGCAAGATAAACAACGATACTGAATTTCTAACAATCAAATCACAACAACCATGAGCATCGGAATCATCATCTTAGCGGTAATAGTACTGCTCGTAATCATCTTAGTAAAAAAATCTCTCGTCATCATCTCTCAGAGTGAGACGAAGATTGTGGAGCGCCTCGGTAAGTACTACGCCACACTTCAACCGGGAATAAACATCATCATACCGTTTATAGACAGGGCCAAGGAGATAGTAGCACTGAAGAACGGCCGTTATGTTTACACCACGAACATAGACCTCCGCGAGCAGGTCTACGACTTCGACCGGCAGAACGTCATCACAAAGGACAACATCCAGATGCAGATCAACGCCCTGCTCTATTTCCAGATTATGGATCCGTTCAAGGCTGTATACGAGATTAACAATCTGCCAAACGCCATAGAGAAACTGACGCAGACAACGCTGCGAAATATCATAGGAGAAATGGAACTCGACCAGACGCTCACATCCCGCGACACCATCAATACGAAGCTGCGTGGCGTTCTTGACGATGCTACAAACAAATGGGGTATCAAGGTAAACCGCGTAGAGCTCCAGGACATAACGCCTCCATCGAGTGTCCTCCAAGCCATGGAGAAGCAGATGCAGGCTGAACGCGACAAGCGTGCTACCATTCTTACAAGCGAAGGTGAGAAGCAGGCTCAGATTCTTCAGTCGGAAGGTGAGAAGGCTGCAAAGATAAACCGCGCAGAAGCAGAGAAGCAGCAAGCTATCCTCCTCGCCGAGGGTGAGGCTACAGCACGCATCCGCAAGGCTGAGGCAGAGGCACAAGCCATCGAAAAGATTACCACAGCGGTTGGCAAGAGCACCAATCCTGCCAACTATCTCCTCGCAAAGAACTACATCCAGATGCTCCAGGATGTGGCCAGCGGCGATAAGTCGAAGACTGTCTTCCTCCCTTACGAGGCTTCGGGTCTCATGGGAAGTCTCGGCGGAATAAAGGAACTTTTCAAGAACGTATAACGGGCAATACGGACATCGAATCTTCGTAAGAGGAACACATCGAGGTTCCTACAAGAGGGATACTTCGTTTTTCCATATAAGGAACACATCGGGGTTTCAAAAAAGAAACACACCGGAGTTCCACAACAGGAACAAATCGGACTTCCCTAAAAGGATTACGACGTCCCAGCCCCCAAATCAAAGATAGGAAAGAAATGGAAATTGCAATTTTCTGTGGTGCACGGCCCAACTTCATAAAGGTCGCGCCGGTCATCAGACAGATTAAGAACCTTCAGGGACAAGGCAGAGACATCACGTTCACACTAATATACGTCGGTAGCGAAGACGACCCTACACTGGAGACGACCATCTTCAGCGACCTGGGCATTGACCGTCCGACGGTCTTCCTCGATATCACTTGTCAGAACCTCAACGAGCTTACAGGACAAGTAATGTCGAAATTTGAGGATTATCTCCAGCAGCACCACACCGATGCTGTCATCGTCGTCGATGACCTTGCCTCAACCATGGCCGTTTCCATAGTGACAAAGAAGCAGGGGATACTTCTTGCACATATCGCGGCAGGCACCCGCTCTTTCGACATTAAGATGCCGAAGGAGATAAACCGCCTTGTCATCGACGGGCTGTCCGACATCCTCTTCACAGCAGGTATCAGCAACAACTCCATCGCCAACCGCGAGGGTGCTGAGCTGTCGAAGGTCTACTGTGTCGGAAACATCCTAATAGACAATATCCGTCACTGTCAGAAGCAGATTGAGGACGCAGGAGAGGCCGTGCGCACTGAGTTAAAGAACTGTGGTATTGCAACAGCGGAAGACGCCACTGGCAACAGAGAAGCTAGATACCTTGTGTTTACCATAAACAGGAAGGCTCTCCTGGCCGACCGCGACAATCTACTGGCAATGCTCAGCGGAATGGTGGAGTCGGCCGGCAACGTACCAATCATAGCGCCTATACGCGATACAGCTGTGGAGGTAATCACATCACTGGGACTGCACCGCGGCCTCAATCTCCACAACTTCCATATCGTTAAGCCACTGTCATACCTGGAGTTCGCTTACCTCACCAAGCATGCTCTCGGAATAATCACCGACAGTGGCAACGTGGCGGAGGAGGCTACGTTCAACCAGGTTCCATGCATCACGCTCAACGGTTACACTGAGCACATCGAGACCGTTAAGCAGGGGACGAATGTCCTTGTCGGCGAGGATCCGGAGAAGCTGAAGAAAGCAGTTTCTGATATGGTGGAAGGCAACTGGAAGACCGGTACTATCCCCGACCGGTGGGACGGACGCGTGGGAGAGCGTGTCGTGCAAATTATCACCGATGCAGTGAACAATCAGAAATAGACGTCAAGGACATCTTTAAACAATATGGACAAAGGGCAGAATGCTTGTTTTGCGAATAAAGCATTCTGCCCTTTGTCGTTTCATTTTTTTATATTACTTTTGCAGTTGCAATAGGTTCGCTACTCTATGCGATTAAAAAGGGAAACCAGCGAGAGTCTGGTACTGTCCCGCAGCTGTGAGTTGCATTCTTACGCCAAGCGACACTGCCAAAAGGTAAGAAAGGGTTATGGACTGGCACTTTTCATCCGTAACAGCTTTCATGCAGTATGGCGGGAAGTCGCTTCGCCTTCAAGCCAGCAACAAGTCAGAAGACCTGCCATTGCCACGCCCTATAATAGCATGTGCGTGCATGTCACTGTCCCGTGGAGAGGACACACATGAAAAGCGACAATACAACTGATGAATAAAGGACGACTGTTTATTATAGCCGCATGTCTTGCTATGGCATCACCTGTCATGGCACAGACCAATAATAGCGATACCACAGCGCATGTTATCGATGATGTCACCGTTACAGGACGGCGCATCGCCGGCAGCATCCTCACCAGTGTGCCCGTACAATCCCTGTCACATGAGCAGATGACCGCCATGGGCGCTAACGACATCGGCGACGCGCTGAAACATTTCGCCGGTGTACAGGTGAAGGATTATGGTGGCATCGGAGGACTGAAGACCGTTGACATCCGAGGACTCGGAGCACAACACACCGGCGTCAGCTACGACGGTGTGCAGGTCGGCGACTGCCAGAGTGGACAAGTGGACCTCTCACGGTTCACCCTCGACAACGCCTCCACACTCCACCTCACCATCGGCCAGAGCGATGACATCTATCAAAGTGCAAAGAGCTACGCTTGTGCCGGCCTTGTGGAAATATCATCCGTTAAGAATCCAGTGGCAGGACATCCTTTCTTCAGCACCAATATCAAGACAGGTTCCTTCGGACTGATAGAGCCCTCACTGCTATATGCCCAGACCTTCAGCCGTATTTCGGTCAACGCCTATGCCGGATACCAGCATGCTGATGGCAATTACCGGTTCAAGATGTGGAACGGCAGCCACCTCATTGACGAAAAAAGAGGCAACAGTGATATCGACATATGGCGTGGTGAGCTCAACCTCGCGTATAAGTTCAGTCCACGGCAGATCCTCTCGTGGAAAATATATGGTTATGATTCGGATAGAGGGCTGCCCGGCTCTGTCGTTTACGACAACACTTATGCCGTGGAACGTCTCAGCAGCAGAAACATCTTCTCACAGCTCCGCTATGAGAATATTCTCTCAGACAGAATAAAGTTCAAGGCTGCAGCAAAGTGGAACTACTCCTGGGACCGCGACAGGGACCATCAGGCGGGCGGGGCGACGGAAGACATCTATCGTCAGAACGAGACCTATCTCACGGCGACGTTGTGGTCGGAGCCTTTCAATGCCCTCCATGTCTCCTTGGCACAGGACTTTGCACACAATTATCTGTCTATGACCATCCCCAGTTGCCCTTACCCAACACGCAATTCTTGGTGGACGGCTCTTGCTGCAAACTACACCGGAATTAAGAATATAGTGTTCAACGCCTCACTCTTGGGCACACATATCCACGAGAGCGTGAAGAAAGGAGAACCGTCAAAAGGTTTCAACAGACTTTCCCCTGCCTTCAGCATGCAGTGGAAGATTATGAATGGTCTCCGGCTAAGGGCGGGATATAAGGATATCTTCCGGACACCGACACTCAACGACCTCTACTACACCAGCGTTGGACGACGGTCGTTGAAACCAGAGAAGACAAGACAGTGGAACATAGGAGCTACCGTCAGCCACAATTTCAGACATTCCAACTACATAGCCTTCACCGTTGACGGCTACTATGGAAGGATTGACGACAAGATTGTGGCAGTGCCGAGGATGTTCCTATGGCAGATGAAGAACATCGACAAAGTTCTTCTCTACGGCATCGATGCCACAACCACCATGGGAATAGCCCTTGCCAAGCAGTGGGACGTCGGTCTCACTGCCACCTATAGCTATACTCATGCCACGAACCGCACCGATCGCTCCGATGTCAACTATGGCGACCAGATAGCATACACACCAAGGAATGCAGGAAACGTGAGTGCCACCATCCGCACTCCCCTCACCGACATCACCTACAACGTTCTGCTTACCGGCATCCGCTATATGCTCGACTATAACATTCCCAAGAACCGCATCAGCGGCTTTGCCGACCACAGCGTCTCCGTTTACCGCACATTCACGTTAGGAAAGAGCAGTCTGCGTACGCAACTCGACATTCAGAACATTGGGAACAAGAACTATGAAGTGGTGCGTTTCTACCCTATGGCAGGCACAAACGTCAAGTTCTCCATTAACATTCAATGGTAGTCGACAATCACCAAAAGACTTTTCACATTAATAATATAATAACATCAACAAAATGAAAACAAAGAAAATCATTACCTCTCTATGCATCGCCATTACAGCAATGTTGGCATTCACTTTCACATCATGTAGCGATGACAATGACGACAACGGAAAGACCACACCTGAATACTACCAGGGTATCATAGCCTACACCGCCGGTGCAGGTAACTATGGCAAGAACCAGGGTACAGTGGGGACCATTCTGAAGAACAATCTCGGTGAGTTTATGTACAGTGGTGACCTATACGAGAAAGCCAACAACAAGGGCATCGGCGACGCACAGGACGTTCTGCCACTGAACGGATATGTCTACGCCACCAGTACTACATCGTCAAAGATTGAAATCCTCGATGTGCAGGGCAAGATTGTAAAGACCATTCCAATGCCTAACAAGAGTCCGCGTTTCCTGGCCTCTGATGGCGAATACGCCTATGCATCTGCCTACAGCGGCTATGTGTATAAGCTCAATGAGAACGGCATCATCGACAGCGTAGCTGTAGGACCATATCCAGAGGCTATGTCCGTAGCCGATAACGGAAAGCTGTATGTCAACCTCTCGAACTATACCAGTGATGGCAAAGGAAAGTATATAGCGGTAGTAGACCTCAAGACTTTCAAGAAGACAAAAAACATTGAGTGCGGACTGAACCCATACAATCAGAGCGTTACCGACGGTAAGAACATATACTTCGTATGTTATTACGACTACATGCGCAATGCTGTTGTACAGCGTCTGAACACAGCCACAGAGAAAGTCGACAGTCTTTTTGAGGCTCCTATGATCGCTTACAACCCGGCCACAAACTCACTCATCGCCATGACAACTGGCTACGACGACAGCTGGCAGTCTGTAACAACCGGTTTCTTCGCATACAACCTCACGACAGGAAAGAAGACCGACTACGATTTCTCGGCAATCAAAGGTGCGGCACAGGTGAATGTAAATCCTAACAACGGCGACATCTATGTCATCGACAACCCAAGCTATTCCACCCCATCAGTTCTCTACATCTACGACAAGAACGGAAAACTCCTTACCCCTACAGGCCTACAGATGGACTACAGTGTTCAGAACGTCCGTTTCCCGGTTCTTGGTAAGTAATACAGGACATACTATAGAACTAAACTCTCTAAATATCACTTTATAAACAGCAAGTCCCGGCAGTCATCATAGACTGTCGGGACTTTTTTATTCTTTCACAGCAGTGTTCGGCCTCTCTTTCCGAAGTGGCGGCAACAAGAGGCCGCCACTCACTACTGAACAGAATCGCTTATATCATCTTCCTCACTTTACAACGGAGTAGTGAAAAGAAACTCTCTGATAACATAGTATGAGAGTATTCCTGCCAGGTAACCGATAAAGGCTATCCAGGACACACGCTTCATATACCATCCGAAGGTTATCTTCTCCAAGCCCATGACCACGACACCAGCCGCAGAGCCGATGATAAGCATTGAGCCACCGACGCCGGCACAGTATGCGAGCAACTGCCAGAAAATACCATCTGTAGCAAAATCGCCAGTCGGAGCAACCGGATACATACCCATGCAACCAGCCACAAGAGGCACATTATCTATAATTGACGACAGCACACCGATGATACCGGTAACCATGAAATGATTACCATTGAAGGTAACGTTCAGTCCCTTACCGAGAGCGGTCAGCGCACCAATCTCCTCCAGACAGCTGACAGCCATCAGGATACCGAGGAAGAAGAGGATGGTCGACATATCAATGTTCTTTATCAGACTGACAACACGTTTCTTGGCAGAGCTGCGCTTCAGATGACGGTAGAACAGCTCCGTAGCAATCCACAGTACGCTGAGAACAAGCAGGATACCAACGAAAGGCGGGAGATTTGTGAGACTCTTGAACACAGGAACAAAGCACAGACCACCGACACCAATCCAGAAGACAGTCTTGCGCTGACGGTCGGTGAGCTCCTGCTGCTGCGATACAACGGCATCGGCTGACGCTGCCTTCGCATCGGCGAGCTCACCCTTCAACAGGAACTGCATGATAAATGCCGGAATAACCATGGAGATAATAGATGGAACCAATATCTCACTGATGACTCCCGCTGCCGTGATAAGACCCTTGTTCCACAGCATAATCGTCGTGACATCACCGATAGGAGAGAAAGCACCACCGGAGTTGGCGGCAATGATGACCAGCGCAGCGTAGATGATGCGGTCCTTATGGTCGGGAACCAACTTACGGAGAATCATAATCATCACGATAGACGTGGTCATGTTATCAAGGATAGCGGAGAGAAAGAACGTCATGAACGCTATGCGCCAGAGCAGACCGCGCTTCGACTTCGTATGCATGACATTGCGCACCCAGTCGAAACCTCCGTTCTGATCGACAACCTCCACGATAGTCATGGCACCCATAAGGAAGAACAGTGTGGTACCGGTGTCACCGAGGTGGTTGGTTATCAATCCGTTGGCAAACTGTATCAGTGCATTGCCATCACCACTAAACTCAGGGTGAACAGCACTGACGAACAAGCCTGGATTTATCATGTAAAGAGTCCAGACTACAACAAACATCAACAAGGCTACCGCAGCCTTGTTTACCTTCGTCGCACTCTCAAGAGCTATGAACAGATAGCCGATGATGAACACGACAATGATTGCAATTGCTAATGATGACATTTTTTTTAATCTGGCCGTACGGACGTCCCCTGAACAGAAGAAACGTCATGGCGGCGCATTAAGTTATTAGTTAATAAATAAATTTCGCATGCAAAGGTACTAAAACTATCGCAATTGCAAACTCTACATTGCAATTATTTACTGAAAACGTTTGATTTTTTATAAAAGCGAAACAGAAATGTATAAATCGTGAAAATAAAAAACCTCGCCGTCTCACGACGTCGAGGAATGCTAGTACTTTGGTATAAAACTAAATTTACTCAAGAATATACTAAAAATATTTTTCTAAGATTTATTTGACATTGCAAAAGTACTACAAATAATTTTTATCTCCAAATCTTTTTCAAACGTTTACGCTACTTTTCTCAAAAAAAATAGTTATTTTTGCAAAAGGTAAATGTCAATATGGCATAAAATGGCATTTTACTTATAAAAAACGAAAGAACGACTATGGACAGGAAACATTTGAACGTGGTGTGTGCCGTTGTCCGCGACGGCGGAAAGGTTCTGTGCACCCAGCGATGCCGGTCATCAAAATCATACGTCAGCGAGCACTGGGAATTTCCCGGTGGACAGGTGGAGAATGGTGAGAGCCTCGAAGCAGCCCTGAGACGTGAGATTAAAGAGGAGATGGACTGGGACATATACGTAGGACGGCCGCTGGGCACCGTCAGCAATAGCTACCCTGACTTCGACATCACCCTCACCGCCTTCGACTGCATGGCGCGGGCCAACGACTTCAAACTTCTTGAGCACCTCGATGCCAGGTGGCTGAGTCCCGGTGAGCTCAAGACACTCACCTGGACCGAAGCCGACAGAAAACTAATAGAGCAGATATGGAAGTAATAGTATCACAAGAGATAGAAAATGTATGCCCAGAATTTGTCGGAGCATGTATTGACGCGCAGGTGGTGAACTCTAAGTTCTGCCAGCCACTGTGGGACGAGATACACGAGCTGGGAGAGAAATTCAAGAAGACGATAAACACAGAGACTCTTAAGGAGATGCCGTCCATCGCCGCCACACGCCGTGTGTACCGAGCATGTGGAAAAGACCCATCGCGCTACCGTCCTGCCTCCGAAGCCCTCATCCGCAGAATGCTAAAAGGCAAGGAGCTCTACCAGATAGACACCTTGGTGGACCTCATCAACGTGGCGAGCATAGTCTACGGATATTCTATCGGAGGCTTCGATGCCGGTAAATTTGTCGGCGACAGGCTGGTCCTCGGCATCGGACGCGAGGGTGAGCCATATGAGGGTATAGGACGAGGCATGATAAACATCGCCGGGCTACCCGTCTACCGCGACGAAGCCGGTGGCGTAGGCACACCGACCTCCGACAACGAGCGCACAAAGATAGACATCAATACCCGCCACCTCGTAGTCCTCATCAACGGCTATGACGGCAATGAGGAGAGGGTCAGAGAAAATGCGGAATACATCCAGCAACTGCTGCGCAAATACTGCCAGTCCGACGGCGGCACATACTTTATTTATAAATAGGTACAAGTTCTATATTATTACATAGAGAAATCACTATGCCAAATAACTCAGAAACAAATCCCGAAAACAAGCAACGACTTCAGGAGGCGGCTTTGATAATCCGACGGCTCAACGAGGCCTCCGATGCCTATTACAACGGCCGCGGTGAACTGATGACCGACTACGAGTGGGACCATCTCTTTGACCAGCTGAAGGCAATAGAACAGGAGACGGGGGTCGTGCTGCCCGACTCCCCGACACATAATGTCAGTGCTGACGATGTCACGGGGCAGAAAGAGGAACATGAGTTTCCTGCTCTCTCACTCGCCAAGACAAAGAAGCCGGAGGACCTGGTGAAATGGGCCGAGGGAAGACCCATCTGGATGTCATGGAAGCTCGACGGTCTCACCCTTGTAGTGACCTACGACAATGGACGTCTCACGAAGGTGGTAACACGTGGCGACGGACACATCGGCACCAATATCACCCACCTAGCACCGGCTATCAATGGCATACTGCCTAAAATAAAGTACAAAGGCCATACCGTTATTCGTGGAGAGGCCGTCATCAGCTATGCCGACTTCGAGCAGTTCAACATGGAAAGCGACGAGGAATATGCCAATCCGCGCAACCTCGCCTCCGGTTCGCTGACGCTGAAGGATGTCAACGAGGTAAGCCAGCGCCATATCCACTGGATACCGTTCACACTTGTCTACACCGAAGACGACATTGCCAGCTGGGGGAAACGCATGGACTGGCTGACGAAAGAGGGGTTCACCGTCGTCGACCACGAGCTGATAGCCACTCCCACCCTGCCGGAAGTACTTAAGGAGATTGACAAGTGGACACTGCGTGTTACAGACCGCAAGAACCCTTATCCCGTAGACGGGCTGGTCATAGCCTACGACGACACAGCTTATGCCGCCACTGGCTCTGTGACAGGGCATCACGCCACACGCGCCGGTTATGCCTTCAAATGGCAGGACGAGAGTGCCGAGACAGCCCTTGACCACATTGAATGGTCGTGTGCCACATCTACCATCTCGCCGGTAGCCGTCTTCAATCCAGTAGAACTGGAGGGCACCACGGTAAGAAGGGCTTCTCTTTGCAACATCTCAGAATGTGAACGACTTGGCATCGGCGGAAAGGGCACGCGGCTCAGCGTCATAAAAGCTAACAAAATCATCCCTAAGGTCATAAAGGTTTTGGAGCCCGTTGGCACATTCTCCTATCCTCACCAGTGCCCAGTCTGCGGTCTCGACACGAAAGTAGAAACCAGTGAGGCCAGTGGCACCAAGACTCTCCACTGCACCAATCCGTCTTGTCCGGCGAAACAGCTTAAAAAGTTCGCCCGCTTCGTGAGCAAGCCGGGCGTCAACGTGGACGGACTGTCGGAGCAGACACTACAGAAGTTCATCAATCTCGGATGGATATCGGAGTACGCCGATATCTTCCGGCTTCCTGACCACCGTGAGGCAATGCGCCATCTCGACGGCTTCGGCGACAAGAGTACCGCCAACCTGATACATGCCATCGCCAACGCCAAGACAGTGAAGCCGCGTCGTCTGCTCTTTGCCCTTAGCATTCCACTGGTCGGACAGGATGTGTGCACGCGTCTGCTGGGCAGCTATAAGTTCAATGACCTCGTGACAACGGCCCGCACAACCAGCGACCCGGAGGTCTTTGCGACGATATCCGGCATAGGACCGGAGAAGAGCGCCTCATTCGTCAAGTGGTTCCGGGAGCCAGAGAACCAAGCACACATAGACCACCTGCTGCCACTTCTCGACATCAGCGAGGAAGATCTCACGGCGAAGGGCAACAGGATGGAAGGCCTGACATTCGTCGTTACCGGCGACGTCCACCACTATAAGAACCGCAATGAGCTTAAAGCCTACATAGAGAGTCAGGGAGGCAAGGTTACGGGGTCGGTATCGAAGTCGACATCTTATCTCATAAACAATGACATCACTTCGACATCGGGTAAGAACCAGAAAGCCAAGAGCCTCGGCATACCTATCATCTCAGAGGATGACTTCATCTCACGCTTTGCAGCAGAGCAGAGCTCCGCATCGGCAACGCCAAAGGAGCAAGACCTCTTCGGATGATTTTTTCATCTCCTGGCTATAACTCCTTCAATGATTGGGAACAAAGGGGCATCCATTATAGACACTACACACTGCATCCCTTGCTAAGCCTTTACAGGCTTAACAAGGGATTTTTTATGAATGTTTTCTTTTGAAACTTTTTAATTATTCATTTACAAAGATAAGTGACCAACAGAATACATTGATATATTCCTAAAATGGTCATGGCAAAAGACCCCACACAAAACAATAGTATGTTCGCGCTCACGGCTTTATACAGCACAAGTAACTATCAGGACACACTGGAGGTACATATATGATTATCGTCATTCAGCTTCTATGTGTTTACATTTCTTGCTATTAATATATAAGATCTCCCTAAATGGATTAAAAATTTTTAATGTATCTTGAGAAATATATTCTATACTGTCTTTTCTCCAAAAAATGCGTTTTCCATTCCTTCCTTTTAACAGAATCAGTATGTTCATATTGCATACATCAAAAATTGTCGTATCAATTTGTTCTTGAGGGGTAGCATATCTCATTAGGGTTCCATCCTCGTTAATTAAGTATGATTTATATAGGAACCCTTTTCTTGAATAACTTTCGGCTAAATGCAACTTAGGGCAAACCCAAAGCTTAGTGCTATCTCCTGTAAGCAAGCTAATAAAATCATTTTTACTAATTTGAGACTTATTGGTTGATGCTGTCATCTCTTGCATGTTGTAAGAGCATTCACAGAAAATTATACAGCATAGTATAATTATGAAATATTTTAGGAGTTTCATTTTTTGGGTGTTACTATAAATTCATCTAATGACAACGTCATATCAATGCAAACCTACCAACAGAAATATAAATATCAAAATTATATATCTTTTTTTTACCATTATGAAATTTCTTGTTGCCGCAAGTTTTCTTAATCCAATATCTCTACGTGCCATTTAAAAAACAACTGTTTCCTCCGTGTGTAAAATAACATAGTACCATAATCATACACAGAATAATAGTCTACTTCTTTGTTATTTATATCAAACACACGCGCTTTATGAGATTCAAGCATATAATGCAAACAATTAGTAAATGTTATGTAAAGTATAAGCTCATTTTCATTTATTTTTTTAAATGGCAGCTTAGCAAGATCAACTAAGGGAATAAATAAAGAATCTCCATTTTTTTGAATAAATCTTGTAGTATCATTATAGTTATTTAATAGGGAGTCAACTTTATCATATAGATCCATATCTAATTTATTACTCCTCATGGTTTGAAGATAATCAACAGATTCTGTAAGAATAACCACAGAATCTGTATATCCAACTATATATTTTACTTTTCCACTACAGTCAATCAATCTTGGATTTAATGTAAAACTATTGATTAACAACAACATGCTAATTAATGTACAGCTCATAAGAATTCTTTTAATAACATTTGAAAAATAAATTTCCATTTTCATCGTGAGTATAAGCAGCCCTTGATGGACAACCCAATTCATACCGAATTAAATTTTCAAAATCCATGACATTTTTTCATCATTTGTTACGCTATTTAATGGCTTTACAGCTTTATTATTAAAAAATGTGAAGTCGCTTAACCCTTGAACCGCTAACACCGCATGACCGATTTCATGACTTAAGCCAATTATTGGACTTCTAGTTGTTGAACCATTTTCATCCGGTCCACCCGTATGATCTTTAGGATTCCAATATATTGTTCCGCCAATACCTGCTACATTGTCAAAACCATGATCCGGATAAACCTTAAGTAATGAAGCTCGATTCCTATTGTCCTCTTTGAAGTGATTTTTATTGCCTTCGTTAATCCGTACATTATATCTACTTGCCTCTAATAAGGACAAGGCATCTGAACCAGAATCCGTAGAGCCTATCGTATTTAAAGCAGACAATACCGTGGACAAGAATCGCTCTTTATCTGTAACTTCCTTTATTTTGCCATTATAGTATAATTTTCCTTGTTGATACAAATAATACTCGTTCACTAGTGTCCACTTAAATCCTTTAACATTCGCTTAAACTGCCCTTAGGTCAGACATTTACAAGCATATACTTTACGTGTACTTTTCAATTTTGTACCTTTGCATGGCTATAGTCAAAAGTTA
>Ga0256406_1004862_pt1 | contig 14899 bp, 15 predicted proteins | sample RumenRJG_03DNA_FD_185986 | JGI IMG/M metagenome (GOLD analysis project Ga0256406, IMG submission 185986) | Bovine rumen microbial communities from Lethbridge, Alberta, Canada - RJG_03 | ecosystem: Host-associated > Mammals > Digestive system > Stomach > Rumen | place: Canada: Alberta | collected... | reverse complement strand
CGGCGCGGTCAGACAAAAAATCATTGCCCGAAATTTCAACGCGACCTTAGCTCGGTGCATGGAATTGTCGCGGCAGTCGCCCGGGCGTTGCCCGGTTTTTCACCGCGCCTTGCTTTCGGTTGTCACTCCGGCGCGGCCGGGCGGAAACTCGTTGACCGAAACTTCAACGCAACACTACTTCGGTGCATGGAATTGTCGCGGCAGTGGCCCGGGCATTGCCCGGTTTTTCACCGCGCCTTGCTTTCAGTTGTCGCTCCGACGCGGTCAGACAAAAAATCATTGCCCGAAACTACAGCGCGGCCTTATTTCGGTGTATGGATTTGTCGCGGCAGTCGCCCGGGCGTTGCCCGGTTTTTCACCGCGACTTGCTTTCGGTTGTCGCCCGGGTACGGACAGACAAAAATTCATTGCCCGAAATTTCAACGCGACCTTAGCTCGGTGCATAGATTTGTCGCGGCAGTCGCCCGGGCATTGCCCGGTTTTTCACCGCGACTTGCTTTCGGTTGTCGCCCAGGCATTGCCGCATAAAAATTCATTGTCTGAAATTTCATCGCGCACTTATTCTGTTGCACGGCGGGCGTCTTTTTGGCACTGTGCGGCAGAAACTGCAGAAGCTGTGGCAACCTTCAGACAAGAATAATTAAGGAAAATACCGGTCAGACAGGTCTGCGCTTCCACCTAAAAAATTTATACATAAAAAACAAAGAAAATAATTGTTGGAATTGTAGAAATAGTCAATTTATCCAGTAATTGTATTGAATAATCCGGCGTAGTTATGATATTATTGAACCTGTATTACAGATATTTGTAAGAGGAGGAAAGCCTTTTGCAATATCATAGAGGTTTTGCGGAAATATTACAGATATTCTGCGGCAGAATGCAGGAGATTTGAGGGGAGGAATACTGTTGAATAAGGCAGAGCAACTTAAAAAAAACCTTGCTGCCGGAAAGGTATGTCTGGGGACACACTGCTGGACGCAGGACCTGGATTTCTATGAAATGTGCGGCTGGATTGGATATGACTATATCTGGATTGATAATGAACATGGCGGAATGTCCTGGCCGATGATTAAGAATGCGATCATTGCTGCCAATGCCGGAGGGTGCAGCGCCATTGTCCGGGTACAGGACCATGAGACAGCACACATCAAACCGGTGATCGAGGCAGGACCCGACGGCATAATCTTTCCCATGGTAAATACCCCGGAGGAGGCAAAAAAGTGCGTTGACGCCTGTATGTATCCGCCGAAAGGAAAGCGAGGGTTCGGCCCGGGCCGCGCGATAGACTATGGACTGAAACCCATGGACGAATATCTGGAAACGATTGATGACTGCCTGTTTAAAATTGTGCAGTGCGAAAGTGCCGAAGCCGTTCGGAATCTGGATAAGATCTGCAAAGTGCCCGGTGTCGATGCCGTCATCTGCGGACCGATGGATCTTTCCGGTTCGGTAGGAAAGCTTGGAGAGTTCTTTGACCCGGAGGTAAAGGAACTGATGCGCACAATTGCACTTACGTGCAAGGCACATGGCAAGCCCTTCGGAGTGTCCGTAGGCTACGCCCCGGAGCTGATTGAATTCTGGAAGGATCTGGGCGCCAGCTTTTTGTCCATGGGGAATCCGCAGGATTATTTCCGGATCATGAGTCAGCAGATGCTGGAGAGGTTCAGGGTCAATCAGATCAAAAAATGAATACGATTCAATCAAAAGATGAACACGATTCAGATCAAAAAAGATGAACACGATTCAGATCGAAAAAGATGAGCACGATTCCGATCTAAAAAGATGAGCACGATTCCGATCTAAAAAGATGAACACGGTTCAGATCGAAAAAGATGAACACGATTGAGATCGAAAAAGACGAGCACGATTCAGATCGAAAAAGATGAGTACGATTCAGATCGAAAAAGATGAGTACGATTCAGATCAAAAAAAGATGTATACGATTTCGATCAAAAATCAGATGAATACGATCAAGTAGGAAGGAGAGAACTTATGGGGGAGAAGAACAGAGCCGGCGCCGCGGACAGTAAGACCGGAAGCAGCCCGGAAAAAAGGAAAGGCGCTCCGTACTGGATTAAAACGATTACGGAGAAGGGAGTGGATGGACTGGCCATTATCCTTATGACCTTTATCTTTATTCTCGGTCTGGCACAGGTTATCTGGCGCTGGATCCTCAATGACCCGATTGTGTGGTCGGAGGAAATGATCCGGCTGACCTATGTCTGGATCTGCTATTTAGGCTGGGTAATCGCGGAAAAGGCGGACTCGCACATTCGTATCACGGCCATATTAAATATGCTTCCGAAAAAAGCACAGAAATGGCTGCAGTTTGTCTGCCACATCATCACGATTGTTTTTTCATTGCTGATGGTATATTACGGAATTTTCCTGGTACAGGCCGGAACAAAACGTACGGCTGTTTCTTTTAAGATGAATTTCTCGGTTGTGTATCTGATCTGCCCGATCTGCAACGCAATTATTATTGCCTACGAAATAGCAGCCTGCAAAGAGTGCCTGACCGAGGGACCAAGGGATTACAGAGATAAGGGAGGTGACGAGCAATGACAGTCGCACTAATTGTTTTTATCATTCTTCTGTTTACGGGACTGCCGCTGTATGTAAATCTGGGCATCGTCTCATTCCTTTACATGTTTATGACACATCAGCCGATGATGGCGGTTGTGCAGAGAACGACGCAGGCAGCCAATTCGTTTACGATGATTGCGGCACCATTCTTCATTCTGATGGGAAACCTGATGAATACCGGCGGTGTGACACGGAAACTGTTCCGCTTTGCCAACGTCATTGTGGGTACGGTTCCCGGAGGGATGGGACATGCGAACATTATCTGTTCGGCACTGTTCGCGGGCATGAGCGGTACGGCTGTGGCCGATGCCGGCGGCCTGGGCAATATTGAGATTGAAGCGATGCGGGAAATCGGATATGACGACGATTTCTCCTGCGCCATTACGGCCGCTTCCTCCGTACTCGGGCCAATTATCCCGCCGTCCCTGCCCATGGTTATTTTGTGTGTTACGGTCGGAGCTTCCGTAGGGCGCTGCTTTGTGGGCGGCCTGTTCCCGGGAATTTTGATGGCCATATCTCTGGGTGTTATGGTGACAATATACTCAAAAAAGAGACATTATCCACGCAACCCAAGACCGAATGGACACGATATATGGGTTGCCTTCAAGGAAGCATTTCTGGCCCTGATGGCACCGGTCATTCTGTTTCTGGCAATCTACACCGGAATTGTAACGACAACCGAAGCGGCTATCATTGCAGCTTTCTATTCTCTGCTGATCGGTATTTTCGGATACCGTGACCTTAAATGGAAAGATATTCCGCAGGTAATGCTCTCAACCTGCGAGACGACCGGCGTTGTTTTGTCGATCGTTATGACAGCCAACATTTTCGGATACTGCCTGACCATCGCACAGATCCCGCAGAAGCTGACCATGGCGCTGACCAGCATTCCGAACAAATTTGTATTCCTGCTGGTGATTAACCTGTTTCTTCTGTTCATCGGGTGCTTCATGGAAGGCACCGCCGCCATCCTGATCCTGAGCCCGATATTGATCCCGGCGATGGAAGCCATGGGGGTATCGGAAACACAGGCATGTCTGATTATGATTGTCAATCTGATGATCGGTGTTGTTACCCCGCCGGTTGGAATTGTACTATATGTAACGTCGAACGTGGCCAAGGTATCGGCAAACCGCGTTATTAAAGCCACCACTCCGTTCCTGATCCCGCTGCTGATCACGCTGCTGCTGATCACCTATGTGCCGGCCATCACCAACTTCCTGCCGAATCTGGTTTACGGAGGATTGTGACGCGGGTGCTGTGAACGTACCGGAGAGCCGGACAGTGCTGTATTTCTATCGTATTTTGGCTGCGAAGGACGCGGCTGAAAAATATAAAATTATTTGGAGGAAAATCGAATGAAAATGAAGAAGATTTTGACCGCTGCTGCCGTATGTGCGATGGCTGTTGGAGTTGCAACAACCGCTGAGGCTGCCACTGAACTGAAATGGGGTTCCGTTCATCCGGATACCGCTATTGTTACACAGATGATGCAGAAAGCAATCGAAGAGATCAATGAGAACGCGGAAGACATCCACATTACCGGATATCCGAACGGTGCATTAGGCGGATCTCAGGACCTGGTAGAAGGCGTTCAGGAGGGCATGGTTGATATTATTACAGAAGGACCGGCTCAGTTCGGAGCATGGATCCCGAAGGCAGCCCAGGTAGAGGCGCCGTATCTGTGGCAGAGCGTTGAACATATGCAGAAGACAATGAACGGAGAGTACAAGGATACGCTGAACAAAGAATTTGAAAGCGTGAATACCCGTATCCTCGGAACCTTCTATTATGGAACAAGACAGCTGACAACCGACAAGGAAATCCATACGCTGGATGATCTGAAGGGTCTTAAGATCCGTGTTCCGGAATCGGATCTGTATGTAAAAATGGTAGAGTCCTGGGGAGCAGCCGCAACTCCTATGAATATTAATGACCTTTACATGGCGCTGCAGACAGGAACTGTTGACGGTCAGGAGAATCCGCTGACCACCTTCGACAGCTATAAATTCTACGAAGTTGTAAAGAACGTTATCCTGACCAACCACATCATCTGCCCGAACATGGTATTCATCAACAACGATGTATGGAACAATATGTCCGAGCATGATCAGGAAGTTGTTCAGACCGCGATCAATAATGCTATTGCATGGCAGGATGAGCAGGTTATTTCTCAGGAGAAAGAACTTCAGAAGACACTGGCCGATGAAGATGGCTGCACGATCATTACTCCGGATGACACGATCCGGGAAGCTACCATTCCGGTAATTCAGCCGCTGGTTGATGACTGGGATCTGATCCAGAGCTATGCGGATGGTCTTGAAACAACAACCGAGGCAGCTACCGAGTAATAAAAACCGGCAGATTTGTAAACCTGCTGAAAAAAATCAGTATTATTTCGCCGTCCCACTGATCAAAGACTGCGGGGCGGCGGCAGAGGCAGACCGGCAGTTACCGGCCTGCCTGTTTTGTACAATGGGAGGCTGAACAGAAGATGGATGAAGTAAGATGCCCGAAGTGCGGCAGCATCACGACAGAAAAGATATGCCCTTCCTGCGGTGAAAAGATAATCGCGCGCAATTTCCTCGGGGCATCTGTAAAATTCGGTACGCTGGTCCAGATTACCAGACTGGATGCCCTGAAGCTGAAACAGACGCGTTTCGGGAGCGCAAACCGGTATATTGATGCCACTTTTGCGGAGGCTGAACAGTGCGCCGCCCTGATGAACCGAACCGTGAACATCCCCGATTTTTTCACAGCCTATGAAAACATCATGTTTATTTTGAATTTCATGCATGTAAATCACGTGAGAACGTCAGGGATGACGCCTGCCGCCAATATCCGGAAAATAAACGGATCCCTTGCCGGACAGGAAGTACTGCTGCTTGACCGCGCTTTCCGGAAGGCAATAACAGATCGAAAAGGTAAAGAGTATCCACCGGAGCATCTTCACAGGAACCTGGCTTATGTTTTTGAGGAGATCAGCCAGTGCAGTTCCCAGTTTGAAGAGCAGGCGCTGGAGCATGCCAATGAACGGCTGAAAGAGCATGGACTGTTCCATCAGTTTTTCTACAGCGGGAAAAGTGCTTCCACACCCTGGAGAAAAAAATACTGACGGACCGGCAGCGGGGACAGAATGGCGCATCCTGTGCCGCGCTGAAGTTTCGGGCAATGATTTTTTGTCTCGCCGCCGCGACAAATAAATTAGATGATAGCAATTTCGAAAGAACCGTGATAATATCAAATAGGATTTTAGCTGTATGACAGGCTGAAAGGAGAACATTATGAAAAAACTGTATGGGACGGTTGTGCCTATTGTGACACCGTTAACGGAAGATGACAAAATTGATGTACCGTCTCTGGAAAGACTGGTTGATCATGTCATTGACGGAGGTCTGCAGTGTCTGTATCCGTGCGGAACAACCGGTGAGATGATGTATCTGACCGTGGAGGAAAGAAAACAGGTGGCAGAGGTAACCGTAAGACAGGCTGCCGGACGTATTCCCGTTTTTGTGCAGGCTGGAGCCTGGAACCAGGCGGATACCATTGAACTGGCAAAACACGCCGTATCCATCGGGGCGGACGGAATAGGCGTAGTCACGCCGGTATTTTATAAGCTCAGCGATCAGGGACTGATTGATTTTTATACCGCCGTAGCGCATAGCGTTCCGGAAGATTTTCCGGTGTACATGTATGGCATCCCGCAGAATGCAGTGAATGACCTTAACGCGGATGTATGCGAAAAGGTAGCAGCCGCGTGCCCGAATGTTCTGGGTATCAAATACAGCTATCCCGACTTTACAAAGCTTCAGCAGTTTATGATGGTAAAGAACCAGACATTCAGTGTTCTGGTCGGCCCGGATCATCTGTTCGAGGCAGTATGCGCTGTCGGAGGCGATGGCGTTGTTTCCGGAAACGCTGTGATCATCCGTGAACATTATGCGGCGATCTGGGATGCTGTACAGAAGAAGGATTTTGATCTGGCAACAAAGATACAGAGAAGAACCAATATTCTGAACGCAGTTATGTGCGAAACAAATAATATCGCAGCCTATAAGGTAATTTTGAAGGATGAAGGCGTTATCGCCACCACAAAGATGAGGCGGCCCATGGAAAATCTGACACCGGATCAGGAAAAGGAACTGCTGCGGAGAATGAAAGAGCTTGATTACAAGCACGTACGTATTTCGGAAAGATAATGATCTGTCCGAACCGGTACTGTTTATCTTTTTACGGTCGATTGTGCATATTCTGCATTTTTAAGACTGATTGTGTATATTTTGCATTTTCACGGCTGATTGTGCATATTTTGCATTTTCACGGCTGATTGTGCATATTTTGCATTTTCACGGCTGATTGTGCATATTTTGCAAAATCAGAATATGATATCTTCAATTACTGCTAATAGATTTCAAAAACAGGGAATGATATGATAAATCTGTAATACAGGTAAGCACTGGCTTTATGCAGCAGTCAGAACGGAGAGAGCAATGAAAGAGAACAGTACAAATTCAGAGTCTTGTGTAAATCTATATGAAACAATCGCGGATCGGCTGGAAAACGATATTCTTTCCAATTCCTTCGGGGACAGTGGAAAATTACCTTCGGAGCAGACGCTGGGGGCAAGATGCGGTGTCAGCCGTACCGTCATCCGGGAGGCGCTGAAACTTCTGAAGGCCCGTGGGCTGATCGAATCCAGGAACGGAAGCGGTTCTTACGTGACCAAACCGGATTCGAACAATGTCTCTGAATTGCTCCGCCGAATGGTTATTATGGATGGGATCACGGTTCATGAAATTTATGAGGTCCGGGAAATTCTGGAGGAAGCCTCGGCAGAACGTGCCGCTGTTCACGTGACGGAAGAACAGCTTTCAGAAATGGCGGATTGTCTTCTGAAGCTGCGAAACCGGAATATTTCCATCCGGGAACGCCGTGAAGAGGACTTTAAGTTCCATGTACTGATCGCGAAGGCATCCGATAACCGCCTGCTGATGGTCCTGGTTCAGACGATGAGAAATATTTTTATCGAGCAGATCGAGAGCGGGATTTATGTGGAGGGCTCGATTGATGATGCCATCCGGAGGCATCAGAAGATTTTCGATGCACTCCGGCAGCACGATCCCCAGGCGGCCAGGGTTGCCATTCAGGAACATCTGACTGTATCCGAAGAGCATTATGCAATTTACAGCAGCCGGTCCCACAGTATAAAACCGAAGGAGTAAATACGCTTACAGAAAAAGGAGATTAAGGATATGAAAAAGCCAAAAATTCTGGTTGTTGGAAGCTTTGTAATGGACCAGATTGCAAGAACCAGCATCTTCCCGAAGGAAGGGGAAACCGTCCTGGGAAATACCTTTGCCAAGGCACCGGGCGGGAAGGGAGCCAATCAGGCTGTTCAGATGGCCAGACTGGGGGCAGATGTTACCATGATTGGCAAGGTCGGCCACGATGCCAACGGCGATGAGATGGTCCGCACCTGCCGCGAGGCAGGAATCCATACCGACGATATGCTTTATGGCGGCGAGAACGAGATGTCCGGCTGCTCGGTCATCATTCTGGAAGAGCATCCGGGGGAACAGACGAAAAACCGCATCATCGTTCTGCCTGGCACAAACCACACAATTCGCAGAGATGAGGTTGAATTTCTGAAGGAGAAGATTGCTGATTACGATCTGCTTGTCCTTCAGCTGGAAATTCCGATGGAGATCAATGAGCAGGTTGCCGCCTACGCCTATGAAAAGGGCGTTCCGGTCATGCTGAATTCTGCTCCGTCCGCTCCGCTGTCCGATGAACTTCTTTCCCATCTGTCGTTCATTTCTCCGAATGAGCATGAAGCGGCGAACATGATCGGAATTACCATCCATCATGATCCGGAGAATGCCCGGAAGGTTAACATGGACGATGCGAAGGCAGCCTGCGCGGCATTGAAGGCCAAAGGCGTTAAAAATGTACTGATTACGCTGGGAGAAGCGGGGGCCGTGCTTGATACAGAGAAGAGCGGTTTCTATTACAGCCCGTGCGCGGAGAATATACAGGCGGTTGATCCGACGGCGGCGGGAGATTCTTTTGTCGGTGCGTTCTGTGTCGGCATTACCTGCGGCTGGAACTATGAAGATATACTGAAGTTTGCGAATCATACAGCGGCTCTTACCGTTTCAGCGCTCGGCGCCATGCCGTCGCTGCCGGATCTGGATAAAGCGGAAGCTTTTTGCAGGGAAAGATGCGGTATCGATCCGGATACGTCCATGCTCCGGTAAAAGCCGGGGGGCGAAAAATCCGCTTTGCCGCTGCAGAATCAGATAAATACGAAACAGGAGGCTGGAAATGACAAAAGAATGCAGAGAAGCTTATGATACTTTTCTGGGCACAGTGAAAACAGATCTTACGGAGTTTATCGATCAGATGGATTACAGTGAGATCGAGAAAGCTGCGGATCTGATTAAGGAAGCGCAGAAAAACGGAAACAGGGTTCATATTTCGGGGATAGGCAAACCGGGTCATATTGCGGGCTATATTGCCTCTCTTATGTCATCAACAGGAAACCCGACCTATTTTCTTCACGGGACAGAAGCCGTACACGGTTCCTGCGGACAGCTGGTTCCCGGCGATGTCGTTATTTTTATTTCCAACAGCGGTCAGACCAACGAGATGCGCGCGACAATCACGGCGGTTATCAATAACGGCTGCAAGGTGATCGGTGTATCGGGAGGAAGAGATTCCTGGCTGGCCGAACACAGCGATGCCTTTATTTACGCGGGCGTGAAGGCGGAAGGCGGGCCTTTGAACCGTGCTCCGAGAATGTCCATCCTGGCGGAAACACTGGTGCTTCAGGCACTTTCAACGGTACTTCAGCAGGATAAGGATATCACACCGCAGCAGTATGTTAAGTGGCATCCGGGCGGGACGCTGGGCCATCTCAGAGAAAATGAGAAATGATGTAACATATCATTCCTGATGCACAATATACAACAATAAGATTTATTTTTGGGAATCTGTTTTGCCGGATCCTGTGCTATAATGCAGACAGTCGATCAGACGGAGAAGTAAACTCCGGATGAGCGGTCTGTCTGCTTTTTATTTGTGATTTCTTTCTTAATTTGCGAGTATTTCGGATCCTGTGAATATTTCTTATCATGCGATTATTTCTTATCGTGTGATTGTTTCATATCATGTGAGTATTTCTTGTCGTGTGCTTGTTTCGTATCGTGTGATTATTTCTTGTCGTGTGATTGTTTCATATCGTGTAAGTATTTCTTTTCAGATTTTTACATCTCTGGCTTCAGACACATCATTAACACATCGAAAAATATCGATTTTATTATCCGCATATTCAGACGCCGGGGGTCCGGCAAAGGACAGTGGAAGTGAAAAAGGGATAGTGAAAATGAAAACTGAACAGATGAATTTTCGCAGGTACATGGCAGCAGCTTTGTTCAGCTTCTGTTCCGTGCCCGCTGGTCTTTCGGACGGGCGGACAAAGGCGCCGGATAAGCCTCGAAGGGGATGGTTGGTTCCCCCTATGCAGTCCCGTTTTCCGAAGCACAAGCGCGGGATACGGAAGGAGGAAGCGAATATGGAAAAAGCTGTCAGAGATGAACTGCGAAAAACAGGCCGGGAATTTTTGGAGGAAGAAAGGGCGGTTGGAGTTGTCGAGCTGATATTGATTCTGGTGGTACTCATATCCCTGGTCATTATCTTTAAGGATCAGCTGACAAGTCTGGTTACATCCATTCTCGAAAAAATCACCAGCCAGAGCAGCAGTATCTGACGATTTTTCATCGGATGAGGTCCCTCATCCGGGAATGAAAAACACGGTCGGAGGAAAGGACGGAGCGGTGGACATTAGGAAAAAGCAGGAAGCAGCCGGCGTAATTACAGTTTTTTTTGCTTTGCTAAGCGGTGTTTTTCTGGCGCTTTTATTTTTGCTCATCGAATCCGTCCGTGTTCAGGGAGGCAGAACTCAGTGTGCGAATATTGTGGACATGGGGAATATGTCGGTGTTTGGAGAATATGAGAAGAAGATGCTGGAGGATTATGAAATTTTCGGGGTTGACGCATCCTGCGGCAGCGGTGACTTCAACATGGAAAGACTGAACGGGAAACTGCAGCATTACATGAGATATAACCTTTCCGCACCGGAATACAGCATCCCATCGATCACTTTCGATCCGTGGAACCTTCAGCTGATGGGGAGTAAAGTATCCGGGTATGCGCTGCTTACGGATGATGACTGTGAAAACTTTTATCAGCAGGCAGTGGCCTACATGCATGAAACGGCCGTCACACAGCTGGCCGGGAAACTGGCTGATTATTATCAGCGGTCGAAAAAGATGGAGGAAGATCAGCAGGTTTTTGAGATTGAGAAAAACAGCGCGGAAAAGGAAATTGAAGAATTAAAAGAACGGGAGGAACAAAAACGGGATGAACTCGAATCAAACCGGGAGTCAGAGGCTGTCCGGAACGGAGAAACACAGGCTCAGCCACTGCCGGAGGAGGAGCGTACGCCGTCGGACGAGAAGAAGAAAAATCCGCTGAAGGCACTTTGGAAACTGCAGCGAAAGAGCATTTTAAAGGCAGTCTGTCCGGACAGGGAGATTTCGTCGGGAAGGGTGGGACCTTTTTCACTCTATTCCAAAAGGCTCTGGCACAAAAAGGGAAGCCTGAAGGCGGCCCGGCCGTACGGAGGACTAGCCGGTCATCTTCTTTTTCGGGAATATCTGCTCGGTACCTTTCCGAATTTTCTGACGAAAGACGGAGAAAAGAAGGAGGGAGAGCTCGCGTATCAGATCGAATATATCCTCTGCGGCAAAAACACGGATAAGGCAAACCTTACGGGTACGGCAAAAAAACTGCTTTTATTGAGAGAAGGCTGTAACTATGCCTGTGCAGCCGCGGATGCACAGCTTTCAGGACAGGCGCAGGCACTTGCTTTTTCACTCATCGGCTGGACCGGCATTCCGGAACTTACAGCAATCCTGAAGCATGCCGTTTTAATCGGCTGGTCCTACGGCGAAAGCATGATGGATCTTCGAATCCTTTTTAATGGAGGCAGGGTTCCTGCCGTAAAAACAAAGGAAACCTGGTCGGTGAGCCTGGAAAAACTGCCGCAGATTGCAGAAATTCTTTCCCAGGGTTCCCGCGGCCAGGAGGAAGGAATGAACTACCGGGACCATCTGCGCATCCTTCTGAACCTTCAGTTTGTGACAACACAGAAAAGAAGAGGTGTGGATATGATGGAGATGAATATTCGCTCCTGTCCCAGCCTTTCCAACTTCCAGGCGGACTATATGGTTGTATCGATGAATGACGATGTGACATGGAAAATCCATCCTGTTTTCAGTAAAGTAACATCGGCTTTTACCGGCAGGAAGGATGCCGGAAGTCCGGATCTGACGGTGAAGGGAGGATATGAATATCTGGCGGGCGGAAAGTGAGGTGAAAAAGGGTGTTCTTTCGGAAAACAGCAGTATCAGTTCAACAAAAATGTATTCATAACTGCATGAAAAAATCTAAAAGAAAGGACGGTAATGTCTCTCCCGACGGCAAAAACCCATCAGCCTTTTCTTGTCCGGAAAAAAGGGTGATGGTTTCCGAAAGAACATTCTTTTTCTTTTCATTTTGGAAAGCGAGTCTGACGCTGGAAACAGCGGTCGTACTTCCGGTGTTTTTCCTGTGCATGATGCTGGCCGTGCATTACGGAAAGGTTTGTGATACGGCGGTGAGACTGGGAAGTTCCATGGCGCAGGCCAGTGAGGAAATTGCAATGAGCGCCTATGTTTCTGTGTACGGGGAGGGAGGAAGCATCCTGACAGCCGGAATGACCGATGCCTATGCGCATATGCGCGCCGTCCATCAGGCCGGAGATACATCGGCGATACGAAACCTGAGCTTTATCTTTTCAGAATTTCTTGAGAATGACGAAATGATCGAGGTGACGGCTGTCTACCAGGTAAGAGCGCCGTTCGGGATTGTCCGCGTTCCCTGGTATTTTTTCGAACAGCGTGCCTGCACGCGCGGATGGACGGGGCGGACCGGTTCCGATGGCGGGAATGGGAGCAGAGGAGATACAGATGATCAGGGCGGGAAGAAGGTATATGTTACCAGGTACGGGACCGTCTATCATACGGATCCAAACTGCACGCACATTAAGCTGGGTATACAGCCGTCCACGAAGGAAGAGGCTGAAAAAGCCAGAAATGTGTACGGAGAAAAATATAAACCCTGTGAAATATGCGGCGGGTCCGGCGGCAGCGTATACATTACGCCGGACGGTAACCGTTACCATTCCTCGCTCAGCTGTCCGGGCTTAAAACGTACGGTACAGGAGATGACACTAGAAGAAGCCGGAGGACTGCGGCCATGCTCGAAGTGCGCGGGAGGATAGGACATGCGGACAGAATATATACTTACATTGACATTTCTGGCTATTTATGCCGTGACAGATGTGAAAAGAAGGACAGTTTTCTGGCCTCTTGGCGCCGCTATGCTGCCGGCAGCCCTGCTGCTTCATCTGTTATTTAGAGATATGGCGTGGCAGGCCATGCTTCTTGGAATGGTGCCGGGAGGCGTTATGGCGCTGATCAGTCTCCTGACCGGAGGAGCGGTTGGAGCCGGGGACTGCCTTGCGGCTGCTGTATGCGGAAGTATGCTGGGGCTGGACAGGATCATAACTGCTCTCACTTTCTCCATGATCCTGGCATGTGTTCCTGCCGCTTTCCTTTTGATAAAAAAGGGCCGGAAAGCACACAAAGACCAGCTGCCGTATCTTCCGTTTCTGCTGGCAGGGCAGATTCTGTGTCTGCTGTTGGAATACCGCGGGGGGTGAAAAGATAACCTGGCAGAAGAGAGGAAGGACGGGACACGCAGAATATGGAGAGAACAGAAGGGAAAAAGGAAATCAGAACCTTGAAGGCATCCTTTACCGTGGAGGCAGCGCTGCTTATGGGGGTGATACTTCCTGTCTGCGTCGCGATTATCATGGCCGGGTTTTATGTGCATGACCGCGGGGTACTGCAGGGAATGGCCTGTGAGACGGCAGCGATGGGAAGCAACTTCGCATCCAGAAAAGATGGAGCTGTTTCAAAGACGGCTGCTTCCATCAGTCCGCACCGGCTGGTGTGGGCAAGGAACCTGAGTTTTTCAGCCGCCGCGGGAAAAGATTCGGTTACAGCTTCTTTTTCTGCTGATTTCAGGGTTCCGGGAGCCATTGCAGCACTGATGACGGGTGGAAGCATAAGGCTTACCGGGACGTGGCAGCGTTCGATCTGCCGTCCGGCCCGGCTTATATGGAAAATCCGTGGCGTGAAATTTCTGGCCGATGCGCTGGAGGAATGACGGGTGAATATTTCATACAGGAATGAGGATGGGAGAAATTTTCTTGTAATAAAACCTCCGGAACCGGAAAGCAGGGATTTTGGACTTAAAATGCTGGAGCGCCGTGGAATTCCGGGCTTCCTTACACTCAGATCCTCCAGTCTCAACGGAAAAATACAGCTGCTGTATGATATCACGTCCGTTCAGCCGCTGGAGCGGATTCATGAGCGGAAAAAAATGACCGGAACAGATCTTGAGCTGCTTATCAGCGGAATCATTCAGTCACAGAAAAATGCAGCCCGCTTTATGGTTGAGGATGCCGGCATTGTCTATTCTCCGGATCTTATTTTCATAGAGCCGGACAATCACAGGCCATTCTTTCTTTACATTCCCCCGTCCTGCCGACAGGAGGAACATGGGAGAGGGCTGGAACTGCTGGCTGCTTTTGTCATTAAAAATCTGGATCATTCGGATCCGGAGGCAATTCGTCTGGGATACGGATTTTATTCCTGTAGTCAGGATCTGAATTTCAGCTTTCAGGATCTTGATAGAAAACTGTTGAGAAAACCGGAGGTTCTATGCCGCACGCCGGATTTGTCTGATAAAAAATCCATGGATCCGAAGGCATTCTCTTTTGCCGGCGGGGCGGGATGCAGGATGAAAAAAACACCGGATGATAAGACAGTGAATGAAAACAGGGAACCGAATGCAGCAGACGGGCTGGGACGGCAGAGCAAAAGCCCAAAAGCCAGACGGGAAACCGGTAGGAAAATCAGCAGGAAAACCATGCCGGAAACCGGCCGGAAAGCCAGCCGGGAAACCGGCCGGAAAACCATGCCGGAAACCAGCTGGAAAATCAGCAGGAAAACCATGCCGGAAACCGGCTGGAAAACCAGCCGGGAAACCAGCCGGAGAAGCAGTCTGAAAAGGTATCCGTTCGGAAGGCAGCGAAGCCGGACCGCCGAACAGCTTCCGCTCTATCCGGGACGGTTTATTCTGC
>Ga0256406_1004861_pt1 | contig 14908 bp, 32 predicted proteins | sample RumenRJG_03DNA_FD_185986 | JGI IMG/M metagenome (GOLD analysis project Ga0256406, IMG submission 185986) | Bovine rumen microbial communities from Lethbridge, Alberta, Canada - RJG_03 | ecosystem: Host-associated > Mammals > Digestive system > Stomach > Rumen | place: Canada: Alberta | collected... | reverse complement strand
CTTTAAATTGCCGGAACGTCCTTAGAGCTATATTTGCTACAACGCAGATAGAAACATCAGACGTGAATGCTTTAAAAAACAATATAGATTGGATAATCGGCAGGGAAATGATCGTAAGCATAATGCTCGATCAACCTTCAGAGACTATAATAAGCGCAACTTTAAATTAATAAAGTTGAAGGTATAGTCCAGACCGCAACTAGTTAATAGCTAGGCATGCGAAAGCATGTGCGGTACGGCAACCGCCTATGGACTTCTCTCATATTTAACAGCTTACCTTAAAACGCATTATCCAGTACAGTATATGGCTGCGCTGCTGACTTCATATTCAGATGATATTAGTAAGATGTCATTGGTAATCAATGATTGTTCTCGCATGGGAATTAAAGTTCTCCCGCCTAACATTAATAAATCAGGTAGGGGCTTTACTCCTATTCCTGAAAAGAATCAGATTTTGTTTGGCTTGCTTGGTATTAAGGGGATCGGAGATTCGGTAATCGACAAGATTATTGAACAGCGTCCATACAAAGGATATAAGGATTTCGTTGAACGCATTCAGGATAAAACAGCAATTATTACTTTAATTAAGGCAGGAGCTTTACCTATGAAGAACAAAAGTAAAGCTTTATATAATTACGCAAAGTATCTGAATCCAGTAAAGAAGTATACCCCTGTGAAGTCACTTCCAACGTATAAAAAGCTGCTTTTAGACTATAATCTGGATAAGGATGATTACTTACTCGATGACGGAAAGAAAGTCGATAAAGAGCGTCTTTTAAACGCTTATAACAACATTAAAAAGAAAGCTTTTGATGAGAAACAAATCGAGAAGCGCAAGAAAGCAATGAATGAGTTCTATAACAAGTATTGTCAGGATGAGTACCTGTGGGAGTTTGAAACTCTTTCGATGTTCCTCACACATGATCCTTTGAAGAATAGTTACAAATACATTCATAAGCACTGGGATGACGTTTTACAGGATGCTGAATGTACTCTGCTCAGTGTGATTGTAAACATTAAACGCAAGAAGGATAAGAATGGTCACATGTTTGCTTACCTTGATCTGTATACACCAGATGGAATTATTGAAGCTACAGCTTGGAGCGCACAGATGAAAGAGTACACTGACCAGATTGTAAAAGGAAATTGTGTAGCAATGTATGGAAGGAAGAATGATAATCATTTCTTCCTGAAATACTTAAAACCGTATGAAGAATGGGCAGAAGAAATGAAAGAGAGAAAGGAAATCAGATGGAAGTAAGTGAAAACTATTATCAGTTTGACGCTGTGATCTGCCGTGAAAGATATTATGATGACAATAGTAACTTCGGAATTTATGTCTTTAGAACAGAAGACGATATTCCGGGGCTTACCGTACAGAGGATGATTATTGACGGAGAGGGTAAAAATGTCTGCACTGGTATTATTAAAGGCAAAATGCAGAAGTTGTCCCCTAATAAGAGTGTAAATATAAAAGCGGATTTTGTGAATGATGACAAGTATGGGGAGCAATATAACGTGATGACAGTCACCTCTATTGCACCGAAAACTGTGAACCAGAAAAAGCTTTATCTGAAGACTCTTACGACAGAACCAGTTGCAGAGCAGCTTATGAAAGTTGATCCTGATCTGATTGACAAGATTCTGGACGGTACAGTCACAAAAGACAATTTCGATTACAAGCCAATTAAAGGACTTGGAAAGAAGACATGGGAAAAGCTCTATGGAGATATCGTAGACAAGTATGAATTATCTGACCTGCTTGGTATGCTTATCCCTCTTGGGATTACTGAGAATGCTATTGACTCAATGTTAGAAAATGACAGTCCTGAGTTGGTCAAACAGAAAATCAAACAGAACCCATATTACATTTCAGAGTACAGTAGATTTGGCTTTAAAAGAACAGATGATATCGCTCTGAAAATGAAACCAGAGATGTTAAAAAGCCCTGAAAGGCTAATGGCTTTCCTAAAGTATCATTTTCATACTATTGGAAATGACGGGCATACATGGTGCTACGTGAACAAGCTTCGTAAGGCTGCTTATGAAAACGTACCAGAATGTATGGATTACTTCGATGAAATGCTTGATAAAGCTAGAGATTTTCATGTAGTAGAAACTAAAGAAGGCAAGCGTGTAGGCTTGAAGTCTATGTGGAAACAGGAGCGTTATATTTACAGCGTTTTGGAGGATAAGCAGAACCATTCTAAGACTCCTGAGAAATTTATGTTTGATGAGAATGATATTAAACATGCCATTATTCAGGCTGAAATGGAACAAGGGTTCCAGTACACAGATGAGCAGAGAGAGTTAATTGTAAACTCACTTAATACCAATGTGGCTATTATCTCAGGCTGTGCAGGATCTGGTAAGTCTACAGTAGCTAGAGGAATACTGAAAGCTTATGACAGTAAAGGAATGTCAATTGGCGCAGCTGCTCCGTCTGCCAAAGCTGCACAGAGAATTACAGAAACTACAGGATTAGAAGCGTCAACGATTCATAGGCTTCTTAAGGCTGATGGTTTTAGTAACTTCAGATACAATGAGAAAGAGTTACTCCCATATGACGTAATTTTTATTGACGAGTGCTCAATGATTAATGCTTCGCTGTTTAAGCATTTGGTAGAGGCTATTGGACAGGATACGAGACTGATTCTGATGGGAGATGCTCTGCAGCTGCCACCAATCGGAGCGGGAAATGTGTTCTATGATCTGCTTATTAATGACAGATTCACAAGCTTTAAACTTACTAAACCGATGAGACAGGCAACTGATTCTGGAATCCTCAAGGCAGCGAATATGATTCGCAATGGCAAGAATCCTCTTGAAAAACCGGAAACAAGAATTGTGTATGGTGATAAAAGAGATATGATTTACATGTTCTCCAGAGATCGAGAGGAGATATATAAAATTTCTCTGAATGCTTATATGTCTGCTGTAAAAGCAATTGGCAAAGAGAATGTATGTATGATAACTCCTCGTAAACAGGGGTGCTTGAATTGTACAGGGAACATGAACCAGTACATTCAGAAAGCACTTGCTAGAATTGAAGGAAGAGAACTGCTTACTATTAGCAATGCTCCATATGCTAATATTACCAAACTTGGAGTAGGAGACATTGTAATCCAGAAGAAAAACGATTACACAAATAATGTGGTTAATGGAGAGATCGGAAAAGTAATTGACGTTGACGTTTACTACAAGGACAATGATAAAGAGCATAAGCATCCACTGTGTAATGTAGAAGTAGAATATGACAACGAGAAAACTGTGTTCTACGATGCAGGATCAGTGCAGAATCTAAATCTGGCATACGCATTCACAATCCATTCCACACAGGGTAGTGAGCTTCCTGTAGTAGTAGGGGTATTAGATAACACACATTACACACTTTTGGATAATTGCATGCTTTATACAATGATTACCAGAGCGAAGAAAAAATTCCTTTTGGTGTCTGAGCCAAAAGCTTATATTACTTGCATTAGAACAAATCACAACGTAAATAGAGATACTTGGCTGAAAGGATTTGGACAGAGAAAATAGAAAAATAAAGAAGACCAATATATTTTTCTTGATTTATCCTAGAAATTGATGTATTATAAATGTGCAAGAGGGAAACAGATAAAACTTCCTCTTGCACATGATTTTTTTATTTTGTTAAGTTGTTACATGTTTAATATAGAAAAGGAGAATTATGAACTACAACGACATTATCTCAAATGTAGAAGTCAGCGGAATGGATTTTACTATTCGTTCCTCTAAGTACCCAATGGCTACAAATGCTCAGAAGTGCACAGGAGAGCCTACGAAGATGACAGCAAAGCTTGCAGGAGTTCCGATAGGCACAGCTCATGATAACTTCCTGAAAGGAATTACAGTTCATTTTGATCTGACTTTCACAGTTAAGGCTTGGACAGAAGCAGAGAGATATCATTTCTTTGACATTGTAAGTTCCCAGTCCAGTATCCATAGAATTTGTAAGTTCGATCTCAGCAAGCAGTTCATTGAATACACTGACAAGAGAATGATTGAGATTATGAAAGAGCTTGCCAAGGGCTATAATCAGATGAAAGAGGCTGAAGACCAGATTGATGAAGCTGACCATGATATTTATTATGAGGCACTTCATGAGCAGTATCTGAGAGTCCTGTATTCTTGTCCTACTGGTTTGAAGCTGACAGCGGGCATGGTTACAAACTATCAGCAACTCAAGACAATTTACTTCCAGAGAAGACATCATGTTCTCCCTGAGTGGCAGTGTTTCTGTGACTGGGTTGAAACACTTCCATGCTTTAAGGAATGGATCATTAATCCGTATAATAAGAGGAAAGAAGCCTAATATGTACGCATTAAATAAAAGCAACAATCCTATTTATGAGACAGTGCTTTCTGTACTGTCTCAGAATAATAGGGCTAGAGAAGATGACAGTGAAATGTACGCTTGTGTGCTTGCTGAGATTGCTGAGAATAAAGGAATCAATTTAAATAAGATTTCGGTAATTAGATTTTACAAGAATCAGAGCAGAATGAAGATGCTTCCTTCGTTCGATTCAGTAACAAGGATTAGAAGAAAAGTTCAACATGAACATCCTGATCTTTGCGGAAGTGAAGAGAATGCAAGACACAGGAATAGAATTGAAAGATTACATCATGAGTAAGATCAGTATTTGGGGAGTTCAGCAGTAGAAAGGATATTAAATGAACGTTATTACACTTAGTGGTTCTGCAGGATCTGGAAAAGACACTTACGCAAAGTATATGCATGAGATTCTTCAGAGCGCAGGATATAGAGTAATCATTGTACATGAAGCTGATATGCTTAAACATATCTGCAAAGACCATTTTAATTGGGATGGTCAGAAAGATTTGTATGGAAGATATCTGCTTCAGCATGTAGGTACGGATTTGTTTAGAAAGCATTTTCCTGCGTTCTGGGCTGATCTGACAGCAAAGATCTTATTTGTTTATAGCATTGAAGATTTATATGATGTAGCAATTGTACCAGATGTTAGATACGAGAATGAACTTGGCAGACTTCAGTTCTATGATTTTAATAAGATCGATTCTGTAAGAGTTATGGGTTCTGATAAGGCAGGAGACAGAATGCTTTCTGATGAAGAGAAAGAACATTCCAGTGAGAATGAATGGAAAGAGATTGACTTCGAATATAATATCTGCGGTGATAATCCGTTGTTAGGAAGTGTACTCTGTCTGGCTGCGCTTGGCTACCCAGTAGGAAGATATAAGGATCTGCTTAAATAGGATAAAATAGAATTAAAGATATAGAAAGAGGTTTAAATGTTTAACTTTAGAAAGATAACAAAAGAAATGAATGAGGACGTAGTAAACAGTATTGACAGAAATGCTTTTACTAAAGTGTCTGAGGGAGTAACAAATGAAGTAAAAACAGTTCCGTCTAATGTACTCCTGTTTGCTAAGATGAGAGAGGGAGCTACCATTCCATCTAAGAGAGATGAGGATGGATGTTATGATGTATATGCTTGTTTTGCAGAGGATGAGATGAGAATTGAACCTTTCACTGTAAAGCTTGTTCCTACTGGTATCTGCTCTGCATTTGACAGTGATTACAGAATCTCTCTGAGAGAAAGAGGAAGTAATACAAAGTCTACTCTTCAGGTAATGGCAGGACAGATCGATTCTAACTTCAGAGGTGAATGGTTTGTAGCACTTTATAATGCTAACAGCGTTCCAGTTATTATCTCTAAGAATGTAAGCAAAGTTACAAGGTCTACTACTGTAACGCATCATTGCAATAACATGTGTGTTGAAGCGCAGGAATATGGAGCAAAGCAGGATTGTATCTATGTTCCATATTCTAAGGCTGTTGCACAGGCTGCTGTAGAGGAAGTTCCAAAGTTTGAGATTTATGAAGTAACACCTGGTGAGATCGCAAAGATTGAGTCTAATCGTGGTACAGGAATGCTTGGCAGTAGTGGAAAGTAATTGAAAGATAGGGAGTAAGAATGGCTAATAAAAAGAAGAATTCAAAGAAAGGTAAACATGCTAAAGCTATGAAGAAAAATGATGCTGTAGCTAACAAGCCTTTCAAGACTGAGAAAATTAAGGTTAACTTTGATGAAGTAGTTTACAAGCCTTTGTCAGATGATGAAAAATCCGAAGTAAGAAAAGCTAGAGATAAGGAACGTAGTGAGATCAGAAAGATGTTTATGGGATATCTGTATTTTCACCATAAAGATACAGAGAACCCTACTTTTACTTGGCTGACTAATGCAATGTCAGAGGAGCAGCTTGGTTTTGGTGTTCTGGTATCTGATTATGACAGGCTTAGTAAATCATTCGATAAGTACAGAAAGAACGCTGACGATCTTTCTCTTGAGAGAAGCGTATTTATTAATGACACTTCCAGAAATACTCTGGCTATGCTTAATAAGTTGTTTATTTTCTGGAGAGCAAATGCTCCGTACATGAGTTGGAGAACGTATATTACATATCTTAAGAAATATGCTAACAAAATGGATTTCCCAAAGCCTAACGGAACTTGGACTAAAGGAATGTATAAGGAATTCAATGAGAATTTCATGGGAAATATTAAGTGCCCTAACTTTGTAACCAGATATAAACTTGAGACTGGTATGGAGCTTTGGAGACAGGAAATCCTGTTTAAAGAAGCCGAGAAAAAACTTTATGGAAGTAATGAAAGTGAGGATGAATAATGGATCAGAAGACATTGAATGAGATCGCACAGGTATATAACGCACTGCTTGGAATTGAAGTAAAGGGAATGGATACGATTAACATGGCAGCTTCAATTACTACTCTTAAGAATATTATTGAGAGAGAAGCAGCTGCACAGCAGAATGCTAATCAGGCTACAGAAGAGAATAAGTAGTCTAATATATAATGATATAAATAACTATAGCTCACTGTATTTAAACTAAGCCCTTTGTTAATCATGTATTGATAAAGGGCTTTACTTACAGAAAGGAATGTTAAATGACAAACGATGTTAAAATAATCCTTCTTATGGCTCTGGTTTGCGCTTTTATCCTTGGGTGGTTGTTTGGGTCAAGCATAAAGAAAACTCGTGAGAGAGCTAACCACAGCCAGCCAGAGAAGCATCAGAGCGATACAAATACTGTTAGTGAGAGTGACGAGAAAGAACTTTGTCAGATCGATAAAAACATGTTAAACATAGGAGAACTTTATGAGAGTTGTAGGAGCAGAGCCAGAAGATATAAACATCTTGGAATGAATGAAGAGAATGACCAGAAAGATAATGAATTTTACTTAGGCGTTGCCACCGGGTATGCTAAAGTCTGCGCTTTGATTAGCTTGAAACTCGATGAAGCAAATGATTTGGAGTGATGCAATGGAATATGAAAGAGATTTAATTTCACAGAGAGAACTTATGGAGTATTTGGATAGTGATGATCTGAATAGATCGGATGATCCTGTGGGAGATATTGAGGTGTATGTGAACAATATGGATGCTAATATGAGTCAGGAGTGGCACAGCTGCATGAATACCCATCCTGAGAAGATGGGTGAGTATCTGGTATATTATAGGAAATGCAACTTTTTTTCATATGATGATTATAATTATGTAGTTCTGCCGTATGAGCATAATAATTTTAACACACGCTTGATCGGAGAAGCTGATTTAATTGCTTGGACGTATCTACCAGATCCTCCGAGTGAGAGTATGGTAAATGGTGCAGTACAGCGTGGGAATGTAATATAGCTAAAGACTATTAAACATAATAGAATATAGATGTCCGATAAATAAAATCATTGACAAATCTTGCGATATATGTATAATAAAAAGTGTCAAGGGGATACAGCGATTTTTGCTAGAAGGGACTAGAGATTATGATGTGTAACTTAATTGGTATAAAATAGAGATTTAAGTTACACCTTTTGTTATTTTATCAATTATTGTAGCGTTAAAAGAAAGGGAAAGGTATGAATATGAAGTATATGAGAGAGCAAAGAAAAGTTACAAAGAAAACATAGAATATCTTTAAAAGAAAGAAATGTAACATGGCAGATTACACAGATCAGATTACAGAATTTGAAAAAGAACTTATAGACTTCAATCATGCAAACAAGAATATCCCTGAATGGATGAGACAGGATCGCACAGTTAATGGATTTGTTGTAGATACAGTATATACTCTGGATACACAGGACTATGAAACAATGGCATTTAGATGTAATAAGAAAGGTAATGTAACAAGTAAAGCCTACGGAGATCCGGTCGTTGAGTTGTATGCGAAGAGTCTGGTTCAGGCAAGGTTCAATCACAAGAAAGCCAAAAAGATGCTGAGAGATATGAAATAGAAGTCTAAAACATAAATTGTTGCATTGATAATATATTTAGGGGGCGATGAATATTAGAAAGATATTGATAAGGCATGAGCAAAGACAGAGAAGCAGTAAAGAAAGTAATCGATCAGGTTAATGAGAAAGTTCCTAAGTGGATGAAAGATGATCGTTCTGTAGACGGATACGTTGTTGATACTAGATGTGTGTATGATCTGAAAGATTATGAGACGGCTGCTTATAAATGTGATATTGACGGAGAGATTGAAGTAAACAAATCTGGTGTTACTATACCGAAGTTGGATTGGCATACAGATGTTTTAGAGGATGCAGAAACAAATCATATGATAGCAAGGGAAGTGGTTGAGGATATGCTTTATAAAGGTGAATATGATGAAGAGTACGAGAGAAGGCATAGAAATCCGAAAGCTGTGAATGACTGTTATAAAGTGCTTGCGGATTATATGTATTCTAAACTGAATAGCATGTACGATATGGGATTCTCAGATGGATATGAAAGCGGATATGAGAATTGCAAACAAGAAGAATGGGAATACGATCAAGAAGGATGGGATGAAGATGAAAATGCTTAGTTTGGTGGCGAACATAACACTTACAATAGTCCTGTTGGTGAGTATCTTTATGGATATTCGCACAGGTTCTAGGATAAAGATCCTTGAAAAAGAATTTCGTGACGAAAGAACTTTTATTCGGAATAAGATTCGTGAGCTGCAGAATAAGGTATGTGATCCAATTGTAATAGATGTTGAGGACAAAGACAATAATTTATACATTGAAGAATATGATTAAGTGCTTTGAAACAGAAAAAGACGAATTAAAAGAAGATAAAGGAGAATGATAATAGTGGCGCAGCCTAACAGAAAGAAAATGAATGAAGCAATTGGCAATTTGAATGTCACGCTTGAAAGTGTGTATCTTAAAGCATGGAAGGATGGATATAACGCAGGAGTGAAAGAATGTGCTCGTCCTGCGGAGATTGAGTCACTTAAAGAATTAAAGGGAGAGTTCAAGTTAGGTAATTCAATAAGTGAAGCAATTAATAAGTATCTGGATGACGTATATCAGGAAGGAGAGTAATAATGTTTGTGGAAACATTGAGTGAATTAATTGCAATATTGATCGTTCTTAATGTTATTATTATTTTTATCTTTCTAATTGTAGTGGATAAGATCTCTAAATTAGAAAGAATTGCAAAATTACATGATTGTAATTTCTACATCCTTCATGACAACGATAACATGGGGTGCAAATATCAATTGCAAACAGAATACGAATGGGAGAAGGGTGACGGTAAGATTATAGGAAGAAGGATGCTGAAATGATGAGAGAGCTAGATGACCTGTATGAATATGTTGATGATTGGGAGCGTAGGTCTATTGAGAGTGGAGATTTAGATGATATTATCCTTTGCAGAAGGTTTATGGAGAAGATAAAAGAAGTAGACAAAAAATACGGATGTTATACATGTAAGCATTGGCGTTGGAGAGATGGTGATTGCCGTTATGATCATGAGATTGCAAGTCCCAATTATTGTTCTAAAAGATATACGAGTTTGTGGGAGAAGGACTATGAGTAAAGAACTTACAAAAGTATATAATACAATTTCTGCATGGAAAGATGACTGCGCCGACAATCCTACTTTGTTTGAAGCTTTCGATTCCGTATTGAGTGTTATTGAAGATGCAGATGAACATTATAGTTGTTTAAATTGTAAGTATTGGGATGATTACATTGGATGTACTAATCTCGCTATGTATTTTAATCTAACAAACTTATGTAGCAGATGTGTAGAAGACAAGTGGGAGAGTGATGACGAATAATGACACCGACTGAATTAGAGCTTGCAGAAGCAAAAGTGTTTCTTAATGCATTGAGAAATTTTAATCTATCCGACAAAGGAGAACATAATGTTGATGTTGCTATACAGGGACTAATCGATCGAGGGAAAGACAAAGATGTTGAGATGGCTGCTGAGACAGTACGCAAAGCTTATAACGATGGATATAATGATGCTTTTAACAGGTTTAGTAGTATGACATGCGAATGGTGTAGTGGTTCATGCAAAATTGAATATTGCAACAACAGATTAAAGTGCTACAAGTATGGATTATTGGTTACTCCTGATATGCGCTGTTCAGGCTGGTATCAAGATACGAAGGATCGTAGATATGTTAAAGGAGAATAAAAATGAATGAATATGTAATTGTTCAGAAGTATTGTAAAAATTGTAAGCACTATGATTCATTTCAGTATGGTGAAGGTAATGTGGTCTTGGGAAATAAGTGGGTTGATGGAAAATGCAAATGTCTTGATGGGTTAATAGTTTATGAAGCAATGTACTGCGATAAATGGCAGAGGAAGGAAGAAGAAAACAATGCGTAGCGTAGCATCATTACTGATATTGCTCGTAATCATTCAGATTGTCTTTATGATCTGCATGTTTGCCTTGGCGATAGACATTAATTCATTTAAGAGAAAGATTGAGACGTCTAAAAAGATTAACCCGGCACATACATGTAATAAATGCGCATACAGTAAAGAACTTACTCGTCTTTATTGTAAAAGATTAAATTGTTACTTACCATCTTTTACAAGTGATATATTAGGTTGTGGGAGCTACAAGGATGATGAAACAGATGAATAATAAAGAAGATATTATGTTAGTAGATGGACTTAAAGCACAACTTATTCTTGCACGTATAAAAGAAACTAAAGAAATAAGTGATGAAGATGTTTTATTTTTAAATTCAATTATCGTAGCTTTAATGTCGAAGGTTATGGGATTTCAGGAAAAATATGAGAAGAATACCGACAGTGATGAAGCAGAATATAATGAGCTTTTAAATATTTTAATGTAAGAGGGGAGATACCATTGAGTAAGAACAATGAATTTATTAGCAAGTTGAAATATGAGTACGCAAAACTTGAAGGTGAGTATAAAGATGTAGCTGCGAGAGTGATTGAGCTTAATAAGGAATATGATGAATGCGCTTTATATTACTCAAGCCTAGCTTATGATGAGGATGTACACATGTATGATCGATATGCCCCGCTTAATATTGTATGTGACCAGATTGAAGCACTTACTACCTACAAGACTTTGATCTATGACAGACTGGATGATATTAATAACAGGATCAGATATCGTAGTAAACTTATTGATGAGGAGAATATAGATGACTAATAATGAAGTTGGCACTTTAGCTGAAGTTTTATCTGACTATATAAAGTGTGTCAGATGTCCTATGCGTGATGAAGGGTTTTGTGATGGAGTAGATCATGGTATTGAAAACTGCAAGAACGCATTTGTAGTATGGATCTGGGATACTTTGGGAGAGATATATCCTAATCAGGATAGAAGTGAAGAACGCAAAAGTATATTTATGAATTACTATCTTAAACTTATGACTCTGCAGTTTTTGACGATGGATACAAAGCAAATAAGAACAACAGCTATAATGAATCCTAATATGTGCGAATGCTGCTATAATGATTTAATTGAGTTTATGAAGCATAAAGCAAAAGAAGGTTAATAAATAACATGACTGATTATAAAGAAATGTGGGATGAACTTTATAAGATTTTCTCTGTAGCTAGGGATAATTATAAAGTATTAAAAGATGATAAATGGAAGATATATGATGTAATTTGTCTTAGCATGAAAGAGATGGAAGAAAGCAAAGCAGATAAGATTCCAAAAGACGAATACACTAAGGGTTATGTAGATGCCATTATAAACATGAACGAAAATGGCTACAAAACGGTGCACGAATGTTCTACTTGTAAATACTATACTCATATAGCACTTGCAGGCGGAAGAACAATGAATTTATATTTCTGCTCATTAACTAAGACTGCTGATATTTGCTCAGATGATTTTTGTAGTAAATGGGTAAAGCGCAAAGAGGAATAGTGAAATTATGAGTACAGTAAAAATCTATACAAACGAGGAATTTATGGAGCATATTAAAACTTATCTTATATGCACAGATATGTCTGAACATGTTAAAAATTTTGGATGGTGTCTCTACTGGGTTGGACTCGCTATGATTGCAAAAGAAAAAAAGGTTACGAACGATTAGTGAAAGTGATGACAATACAAGAAAGATTAGAGCAGAAGAAGCAATCAATAAAGATAAGATACGTTAGTAATAGGATTAAATGTTGGAAGAAAAGACATAAGCAAAAAATTCCTCAGAAGTATTTCACCTTGTGGCTAGCTAATGGCATGAAAGCGAATTGGAAATTACCTAAAGAATAGTGAACTGTATGAAATGACAAGCTTAATATGGAGGTGGATTAAATGACTACGATGATAACAGTCGCAATTGATCTTGTGACCGATATAGTGTATTGTTCTAATACCCTTTCAAGAGATGACGTGGAAAAAATCAAAGCATTTATAGAAGAGACAATTCAGCGAAGCGCAGGTGATTATGATGAATAGTAATGAAAAGTTTGAGATTTATATTGAGGGCATATATTCTGCTATGAATATTGTGGACGACTGGTTTGATAATCACAGGTCACTTGGTCTTAGCTCTGAGGTAGGTGTAGGTCAAGCAGTCAGTGGAATTAAAAAGGACATGAAGAAAGAAATTGAACGCATTAAAAGAGTACAATATTTAAAAGATATTTTAAAGGATGATGAATAAAAATGATTAAGAAAAAGACATGGGCTGAATTTAGAGAAACTGGGCTGCTGTGGTTTATTAATAGCATTTTGCATGTATTTGGATGGGCTATTGCCGTAGAGATTGAGGACGATAAAATTACTGATGTTTATCCAGTCAGGACATCATTCAGAGGGTTTGACGAAAATACAAACTCTAATGGATATAAGAGAGTAACACATTATCTGGCTGATAATATTGAGAGTCTGTTAAAGGATACAGAGGAATAATACTCTATTAGAACTTATGTTTAATAAAGAGTAATATTAGGAAAGATAATGATGTTTAGAAAATTAAAAGACGGAATGAAAAGAAGCGATGCAAAATTCTTTGCAGAGCAGATAGAAGATTTCTTAAAAATCCCTCCTATTGTTTCTGAGACAATTAAAGATCAATTAGTTAATGGTGATTATAAAGACGTTTGTAGATTCATTTTGGGAAGACGCAAAGTATTAGAGGGCAGAATGATGGGTAGCCATACGATAGAAACATTAACAAATATTAAAAAAGCAATTAGTGAATTAGCATGGAGTCCAGAAGAAGGACTTGATGATTATCAGCAGGGATATAACGGTGCAATCCATGCTGCAGTAAAGTATATTAAAGAAGCAATTAAGAAAGAGGAAAGTAATGAGAACGATTGATGCGGATGCGCTGATACCTATGATGAAATACGCAACAACAGATAGTGAGATAGGCGTTTTTCCGATCAAAATAGGATTCAACGATATCGAAAAAGTAATAAACGAACAGCCGACTGTAAACACGGCAGAGACAGACTTGATAAGCAGACAGGCGGTGATTGAGATAAATCAATCATATCATGGGCAGATGCCGAATGAGGTCAATCATCGCATATGGAAAGAAATAAATGAATTGCCGTCCGCACAGCCGGAAATCATCAGGTGCAAGGACTGCAAGCACTGGGATGGAGTGGACACCTGTGATGTGATCGATGCGCCTGTCTGGGATAATGATTTTTGCAGTATGGCGGAGAGGAGGGGCGATGATAAAACCAATAAAAGTTCATCCTGTTAACTCCGAATCAATAATATTGTGGGGTGATGATGGGAATAAGGAACACACGTTAATCAAGGCACAAAACTGTGAGGGTTCTGTTATTTCGTTTGATAAGCGTCAGATATGGGAAGTATATCCATACAAAAGATATAGTTGTGATACGGAGTATTGCGGTGCGTGTGAACGTAAAGGGATGTATATCAGGCTTATGCCGAATGACTTTAAGCGAATATTTGGGAAAGATATAGTGGATAGAGCGGAAAGGAAAAGCAATGGATGATTTAATCAGCAGACAGGCGGCGATTAACTATCTCATGACCAATATGGGCTGGTATGACGAAGAAGGATATGAATCTGACGATGATTATAAGCGTGAGTGCATAACCGAATTAATTAACGGCGTGCCATCCGCACAGCCGGAAATCATTCAGTGCAAGGATTGCAGACACGGCGTTGATTATTACCATGAAGGGGACTGTTATTGTTCAAATCCGAAATGGGGACTGAAGTATTTCGGCGGCAGTTGGGAATTTTATTGCGCAGATGCGGAAAGGAGAACCGATGACTGATACGGAGTTAAAGAGAAGAAAAGCAATTTGCGAAGCTGCACACGTAGATGAGATTGACGATGTAAGCGATGGTTTTCACACATTCAGACAGCTTTACTATCAGCGCATGATGTTGTTTGCCACAATAGTAAAACAGAACAAAGATAAGGCATGGAAGTCTCTCAGACACGAGGACGGAGAGTTATGCTTTGGCGGTGGGCGGTTCATCGTTGGCATCGACACTCCGAAAGGAAGCTACACATACCACTACGAAAATAAGTATTTTGACTTGTTTGATTGCGAAATCCTTGACTACGGCAAACATTGGGACGGACACACGGA
>Ga0256406_1004859_pt1 | contig 14912 bp, 9 predicted proteins | sample RumenRJG_03DNA_FD_185986 | JGI IMG/M metagenome (GOLD analysis project Ga0256406, IMG submission 185986) | Bovine rumen microbial communities from Lethbridge, Alberta, Canada - RJG_03 | ecosystem: Host-associated > Mammals > Digestive system > Stomach > Rumen | place: Canada: Alberta | collected... | reverse complement strand
AATTCTTTCTGATTTTGTGATTGATAATGATGAAGATGCAGAAAAGCAATTTTCAGCTGTCACATTACATTTACCAAGTGGAGATCTTTACATTTCTTATTGTGGCACAGATAATTCATTAGTTGGATGGAAAGAGGATTTCAATTTAAGTTTTATGGATCACATTCCTGCTCAACTTGATGGAGTAAGATACTTGAAAAATATTGCCAAAAAGTATAAAGGAAGAATTTATCTTGGAGGACACTCAAAAGGTGGAAACGTAGCAGTATTTTCAGGTGCGTATGCTGGTAAAACATTGCAAAAAAGAATAATACAAGTTACTAATCATGATGGGCCGGGATTTGTTGAAAACGTTACGAATTCAGAAGAATACAAGTCAATTCTTGACAAAGTTCGTACCTATATTCCACAGGATTCAATTATTGGAAGACTTATGGAACATTCTGAAAAATATCAAGTTGTTTATAGTGTAGAAAAAGGTGTAATGCAACACGATATTTACTCATGGCAAGTACTTGGAACGAAAATTATAAAAGAAAAAAAAGTTACAAATGGTAGTGAGTTTATCAACGACACAATAACAGAGTGGGTAAAATCAGTCCCACCAAAAGAGAGGAAGAAATTCATTGGTGTAATTTACTCATTGATTGAATCAACTAATGCAAAAACATGCAAAGAGTTTTCAAAGAGCAAAATTAGAAACTTAAATAAAATGCTTAAATCATATAAAAATATAGATGAAGATGACAAAAAGATGATTTCACAAATAATGAAATTGCTAATTGCATCAGCAAAGGATTCTTTGAAGCACAACTACAATCAAACTTCGCAAGCCTCACAAGCATAGAAAAAAGCAATAAAGTAGAAGAAAAATAAAAATACAAGGAGAAAGCAATGCTAACAGTTACTAACGTTGCCGTAAGATTTGGCAAAAGAACTTTATACGAAAATGTAAACATTAAATTTAACAAAGGATGTTGCTATGGAATAATAGGAGCAAATGGGGCAGGAAAGTCTACTTTTCTAAATGTTCTTTCAGGAGAACTTGAACCAAGCAAAGGAGAAGTTTCAAAAGAAAAAACAGAACGTATTTCAATTTTGGAGCAGAACCACTTTAAATATGAAGACTTCACCGTAATTGACACTGTTATAATGGGAAACAAGGAATTATATGACATCAAAAAAGAAAAAGATGAAATATACATGAAGCCTGATTTTTCAGAAGAAGATGGAATGAAAGCAGCAAAACTTGAGGAGAGATTTCAAGAATTAAATGGTTGGAATGCTGAATCAGATGCCGAAAGTTTGCTAAATAGTTTAGGAATCGACACAGAAAAACATTATAAAAAAATGAGCGAAATAGAAGCCAGAGAAAAAGTAAAAGTACTTTTAGCAAAGGCTCTTTTTGGCAACCCTGATATATTGTTATTAGATGAACCAACAAACGATTTGGATTTAAAAACAATATCTTGGCTAGAAGAATTTTTAATCAACTTTGAAAACACTGTAATTGTTGTATCACACGATAGATACTTTTTAAATAAAGTTTGTACACACATTTGTGATGTTGACTTCGGAGAAATAAAATTATACCCAGGAAATTACGATTTCTGGTACAAATCAAGTCAATTATTGCAAAAACAAATGAAAGAGCAGAATAAAAAGAAAGAAGACAAGATAAAAGAACTACAAGAATTTATTGCGAGATTTAGTGCAAATGCTTCTAAGTCAAAACAAGCAACTTCAAGAAAAAAGTCATTAGAGAAAATTCAATTAGATGAAATAAAACCATCAAACAGAAAATATCCATACATTGAATTTACACCAGATAGATTACCAGGAAATGAAATACTTGAAGTAAACAATCTTTCAAAAACAGTAAATGGAGAAAAAATATTAGATAATATTTCATTTAAAGTAAAGCAAGATGACAAAATAGCAGTAATTGCAGACAATGAAAATGCTGTTACAATGTTATTCCAAATACTTGCAGGAGAAGAAAAACCAGACTCTGGAGAAATAAAGTGGGGCACAACAATTCAAACATCTTATTTTCCTAAGGATAATCAGTATTTATTCCAAGGAGATGAAAGTATTACAGATTGGTTAAGAAAATATTCAAAGGATCCTTCTGAAACCTATGTTAGAAGCTTTTTAGGAAGAATGTTATTCTCAGGAGAAGAAGCACTTAAAAAAGTAAACGTTCTTTCAGGAGGAGAAAAGGTAAGATGTGTTCTATCAAAAATGATGCTAGAAGGTGGCAACTTCTTAATAATGGATGAACCAACAAACCACCTAGATATGGAATCTATTACTGCATTAAATGAAGGAATGGACAGATTTAAAGGAGACATGATATTTACATCACATGACCATGAACTTTGTGAAACTGTTGCAAATAGAATTTTTGATATTAAATCAGATGGAAAATTGCTAGACAAAGAAACAACATACAACGAATACCTAGAAATTGAGTAATCAAAAATCGAAAGGAAAATTTTAATGAATTTTGTTACAATTGGAGATGTACATTTCGATACTCCACTAAAACTTTTGTCAGACAGAATGGAACTAGGCGAAGAGAGAAGATTGGAGCAAAGAAAGGCATTTAAAAAAGCAATTGAATATGTAAAAGAAAACAAAGTTGAATACTTATTTATTACAGGCGATTTGTATGAGAGTCAACACGTAAGATCATCAACAATTGAATACATAAATAATTTGTTCAAAGAAATTCCTTTTACAAAAATTTTTATTACCCCAGGAAACCATGATCCATATACAAAAAATTCTTATTATGCAACTTTCAATTGGGAGAAAAACGTAAAAATATTCACAAGTAGTTTAGAAATTGTGGAAAACGATGCCGTAGATTTATACGGATTAGGTTTTTCTAATTATGAATTACGCACAAATGAAATCAACAATGTTACAATAAAAAATCCAAGCAAAATCAATATTTTAATAACACATGGAGACATATATAATGAGTCAAATTATAATCCAATAGACTTAAAAAGTATAAAAGATAAATTTGATTACATTGCATTAGGACATATTCATAAAAGAGATGAATATTATCCCGGATCACTTATTTCACTTGGTTTTGATGAGCCGGGAGAACACGGATTTATCTATGGAGAAATAGATGAAAACAAGCACATTTCAACTACATTTATCAAAGCAGATGACAAGGAACTTATTAGAAAAGAGATAGATGTAAGCAATATAAATTCAGAAGAAGATTTAATCGAAAAAATAAATGAAACTGAAGAAAGCAATCTATACGAGATAATTCTTACAGGATACAGAAACATTGATACAAACATAAATTTAAAACTTCTAAATAAAAATGTTATAAAGCTAAAAGATGAAACGAAAGTAAAAGTTGAAATCAACAAAAATAAAAATACTTTATCTGGAATATTCCAATCTAAATTGCAAAAAAAATTTGATAATAAAGAGATAGATGAAGGAACTTACGAAAAAATATTTGAACTTGCAAATAAGATAATGGAAAAATAATGCGGAGGAAAACAATTTGCAAATAAATAAAATCCAAGTTAATCAATTTGGAAAAATTGAAGATAAAAAAATTGAATTAAAAAAGTTCAATTTAATATATGGAAAAAATGAATCTGGAAAATCAACATTGCTAGATTTTATTTTGAGTATGTACTATGGCATTTCAAAAAATAAAAACGGAAAAAGTTATTCAGATTATGATCAATATAAACCTTGGAATGAAAAAGATTTTTCAGGCAAAATGAGTTACACATTGGACTCTGGAAAAGAGATAAATGTTTATAGAAATTTCAATAAAAAAAATCCAGAGTTAACAGATGAAAATGGGAAAGACATTTCAAAAGAATTTGATATAGACAAAACAAAAGGAAATCAATTCTTTGTGGAGCAAACTGGAGTTGATGAAAACATAATTAATTCAACTGTTATCACAATGCAAAAAGAAACAGAACTAGACCAAAGTACACAAAATATTTTGTTGCAAAAAATTGCAAACTTAGCAGAGAGTGGAAATGAAGAAGTATCATATAAAACTGCTATGAACAAATTAGATAGAATGTTATTAAATGAAGTTGGTACACAAAAAAGTTCAGAAAGACCAATAAATATAGTAAACGAAAATATTTCAAAAATAGAAAATGAACTAGAAGAAATCAATTCTTACAAATCTTTTGAAAACGAATATCAAGAAAAGAAAAACAATATTCAAAAGCAAATACAAGAAGAAAATGAAAACAAAAAAATCTATCAAGAGATAAACGAAATAATAGATCAAGATAGAATTGAAAAAGAAAATATAAATGTAAAAGAAAAAATACTTGAAGATAACAAGGCAAAAATTTCAAAACTAGAGCAAACAGAAAAAGAAGAGCAAAATAAAACAAACGAAGAAGTAAAAAAGCAAAAAAGAAACAATACAATTATTTTTAGTACCTTAGTGTTGATATTTGTTCTTTGCATAGCATTTATAAAAAACAAAATTATTAGTATTCTTCCATTAGCAATCGCAATTATTTATGCAATTTTTGCTATTCAAAAAAACAAGAAAAAAGATACAGTAAAAATTTCAAATGAAAAAGAAATTTTATTAAATAATAGCAAATCTCTTGAAGATGAAATTGCAAAACTAAAACAGGAGTTAATAGAAAAAGACAACAATAAGAAACAAGAACTAATTTCAAAATATGGAGAAAACATAAAAGATTTATTCACATCAGAAATAAGAGAAATAATAAAAGATAACGAAGAAAATTTAAAGAAATTAGAACTTGAAAATTACAAATTAGAATTAGACAAGAAAAACGTAGAACCTAAATTAGAGAAAATTCTAGAATTAGAAGAAGAATTAGAAATAAAAAAAAGAACAAGAGATGAATTGTTGGAAAAAGCAAGAATTTTCAATTTAACAAAAGAATTAATGGAAGAATCTTATGCAGAAATGAAAAGCAACATCACTCCAAAGTTCAATCAAAATTTATCAAAAAATATTCAAAAATTTTCGAATGGAAAATATAATAAAATCACAATCAGTGATGGAATAAAAGTAGAATTAGAAAATGGAGAACAAAAGAATATTGATAAATTAAGCATTGGTACGATTGAGCAAATATATTTAGCATTAAGACTTTCAGTAATTGATGAAATATCAAATGAAAAATTGCCTGTTATTTTAGATGAACCTTTTGCGTATTTTGATGATGAAAGACTAAAACAAACGATAGAATACTTGCATTCTATCGATAATCAGGTTATAATATTGAGTTGTACACAAAGAGAAAAGAAAATATTAGAAGAAACAAAAGAAGAATACAATTACATTGAACTATAGAAAGGAAATTTATATGTTTGACAATTTAGACGAAATTGAAAAGAAGTATGATGACTTGACAATAAAAATAAGTGATCCAGAAGAAATAAAAAAGCAAGATGAGTGGCGTAAGGAAATGAAAGAACATTCAGATCTTGAGCCAATAGTAAACAAATACAGAGAATACAAAAAAGCAGTTCAAGATTTGGAAGAATCAAAAGAATTAATGAAAGATCCTGAAATGAAAGAACTTGCTGAAGAAGAGGCAAAAGAGGCAAAGGAAAGAATTCCTCAACTAGAAGAAGAATTAAAAATTTTGTTAATTCCAAAAGATCCAGATGATGAGAAAAACGTAATTTGTGAAATCAGAGCCGGAGCAGGCGGAGAGGAAGCGGCATTATTTGCTGGCACTTTATTTAGAATGTATTCAATGTATTGCGATAGAAAACATTGGAAACTTGAAGTACTTAATGAAAATGCAACAGAACTTGGAGGATACAAAGAAATATCTTTTATGATTCAAGGAAAGGGAGCATATAGTAGATTAAAGTACGAGAGCGGGGTACATAGAGTTCAAAGGGTTCCAGAAACAGAAGCAAGTGGAAGAATTCACACTTCAACAGCATCTGTTTCAGTGTTACCAGAAGTAGATGATGTAGATGTACAATTAAATCCTGCTGATATTAAAATGGAAGTTTTCAGATCATCAGGAGCTGGTGGACAGCACATTAATAAAACATCTTCAGCAGTACGTTTGATTCATATTCCAACTGGAATAGTTGCAGAATGTCAAACAGAAAGATCACAATTCCAAAATAGAGATTACGCTATGAAACTTTTGCAATCTCGTATTTATGAAATGGAAAAGAGAGAAAGAGATAGTAAAATAGAAAATGCTAGAAGAAGTCAAATTGGTAATGCAGACAGATCAGAAAAAATAAGAACATACAATTATCCACAAGGAAGAATCACAGATCACAGAATTGGTGTAAGCATTTATCAAATGGAAAACTTTTTAAATGGTGACCTAGATGAAATGATTGATAACCTAGCAGCAGCAGACACAGCAGAGAAATTAAAGGGCACAGAAGAATAAAAAACTTGAATATTACTATTCAAGTTTTTTATTTTATAATAGGTATAATTTTTACTTTCATATTGTAAAAAAATATTATTTTCCAAACAACTCATCAAATTTTGCTTCCAATTGTTTTTGAATATCAATTTCATCATCATCCATAACTGCACTCTCCTTATTACTTTGAACATTTTGAACCTCTGGTTTCTTTGGTACTACTGGTGCTCCAACATTCATATTAGGTATTGGATTGTTTCTGCTTTCTTGTGTTTGATTAAATTCGCTTTTTGCATTATCTGGAATTGGTATATCGTCATTATCTTCTTCAAACAAATCATCTAGAGAGCCAACTTCCAAATTATTTTTTTGAGCACCTTCTTCATCAATACTTATGTATGGATTATATGGATTGAATTTTCTCCAATCTCCACGAGGAACTGCTGAATTATAATCTATGTGACTTAATCTTACAGAATTCAAGTTTTTAGAAACTTTATCTTTTTGGAACCACCAATACTTCTTTGCTTTAATAGGTTTCAAACCTTTTTCAAAAATAATACAATCGTTATTATCCATTCTACGTAATTCATCAGGTGTCATCAAAGCTCTTGCTAAACTCTCTTTTGATTCTGTAGTACTCTTTGAATCTTTTCCTTTACTTGTAGACTTGCTCTTTCTTTCAATTGTCTTTTCACCTAATTCTTTAGAAAAATATTCGACAGTAGCATAAGAGTTACTTCCTAAGAATACGTGTGTATCACAGTTACCAATTATTGTTTCATAAGATTTTTCATAAATTGTTTTTAATTGGTCAAGGTTCTGCAAAATAACACTAAATGAAATTCCTCTACTCCTTGATGTAGATATTTTCTTATCAAAATCTGGAATTTGACCAATGTTTGCAAACTCATCAAGGATGAAGAAAGTAGGAATTGGTAATTTACCACCATTTTTATCTGCAAAATCATATAAATGTTGTATCATCTGTGAGAAGAATATTGTTAACAAGAAATCGTAAGCAGAGTGTGTATCTGATGAAATAACATATACTGCAGTTTTCTTTCTAGCAATATCTTCAAAATTTATTGTATTTGTTGAAGTCAAATCCGCAATATCTTGTGAATCGAATTTACCTAATAATGATTGTAATGAACTCAAGATACCGCTATATGTTTTTTCACTTGGTGCTGCAGATTGAACTGATCCAAAGTTTGTACGCGCTGGGTGATCTTGAGGTAATTTATTAATTAAATCTGCTAACACATTTGAATCTCCATTTGCATTACTTGCAGCTCTTACAAGTTCAGAGCAACTTACCAAGTTTTGTTCTTCTGGAGGTCTTGTAGCAATCAAGTAATAAATCAATGCCTTCAATAACATTTCAGCCATGTTGTCCCAGAAAGGATCAGAAGCTTCACGCTTTCTTTGACCTTTTACTATTGTAGAAGCAATTACATCTACATCAATTTCTGATTGGATATGGAATAATGGATTGTAACTATCACTATTTTCTGGATTTACCAAATTCATTACTTTTATATCATAACCTTGTGATTTCAAATATCCAGCAGTATTATCATAAATTTCTCCTTTAGGATCTGTAAAAACATAAGAACCTAATTGCTGTTCCGCATTTGGTATTGAAAATGATGCTGATTTACCAGAACCAGAGCCACCGACAACCAATACATTAACATTTCCAATTTTATTAACAGGCAAATAATTATCTTCTGCTAATAATATTCCTGTATCTTTACTTAAAATTTTATATTGCTCACCTTTTTCACACCAATCACTTGAACCATGTTCAATTTTTTCATATCCAGTTGTTTTACCCCTATGTATCCCAAGTGCTGTAGCAACAATTAAAATAATCGAATAAATTATTGTTCCTCTAAAAAACCAAGGAAAAACAGACGCACTAAAGACTTTTCCAAAAGATGTCATTGATGACATACTTTTGAAAAAGTCCTCAGTCCAAATGTCCATATCAATTTTTCCTGCAGAAGTAATACTATTTGCTGTAGAGTAAGCAATAGGTGAAATTATTAATATTTCACCTGCTAACCAAACTATAAATATTATGATTAATGCTATTTTATTTTTCTTAAAATATTCACTTACCTTACTCATATTATTACCTTCTCATTAGTTTATTTTAAAATATTAATCTTGTATATTTTCTTCTTTTTGCTTACGAGCATTTCTTCTAGCAATAGCAACTTGTGAATTTGGATTTGATCTTTCTCTCCAATTTTGACCATTTTTTACATATTCCAAAAATTCTTTTGGAGCTTCTTTTTCACTCAAATTATTAACATGAATTAAAGCGTTTTCAGATATTTTTTCAACATTTACTCCACTTCTCATTACACTATTTTTAACTTTTACTTCTTGTAATTCATTATCAAATATTATAAAATCTGCAGTATATTGAGAATCTTCAGCATTTGGATTTTTCATATTAAATTCATAAGTATTTGCCTCATTGTTTTTAATGTTATCACTATAATTACTCAATTTAGTGTTCCCCCTAATCTTTTTTGTCTCTTATTTCAAATGAGAAATAAGATTTATATGGTTTTAATTTACATTTTCCTTTAACTTCATTTGTATTTTGATCAAGGTAAAGCATAGGCTTAACCTCTTCAGTTGTTTCTGGATCAATTATTGTAATAGGTCTTTTTAAATTTGGTGTATAATTAAAATTCTTATACTCAACAGGTGTTTCAGAATAAATTGTATTGAATTTTAATTGAGATGGCATTTTAGAAATATGCAATTTGTCATCTTTCAATTTACCCATATTAACAGTTACTTTGTTTTGACCAAAAGACAAAATAACTAAATCCTCTCCAGCAGGCTCAGGATAGTCAACAAAAAAAGTCTTTTTCTTTGCATCTTCATTTAACGATTCTGCTTGAGAATACAACCTTTCAACAGTATATTTTGGGTATTTATCTTGAAGCTCTTTTTCAGTTTTATTAATACGATATATTACAGTATTTACTCCTTTGGGATCTGTAATACTGAAATATTTACCATGAAAACTTTCAGCCATCGATTACACCTCTTTCTCATTTTCTTCTTCTTTTGATTAGATAATTTGTATTATACTATAATTATGTAAATTTGTCAATTTTGTTTTTAACAAAAATTTGTAATTTTTTTAATAATTTAGTGCTTTTAAATCATTCAATAGTTTCGTTCCTTTTTCATCAACTTTGGTTGGTGCTAAAATAGTAAACTTAATTATTAAATCTCCACGCACGCCTCTTCCATTTTTGTAGCCTTTATTTTCAATTTTCAAAATGTTATCACTACTCGTACCTGCTGGAACAAGAATATTTAATGTTTCGCCTAAAACATTTATTTTTTTAGTTGTTCCAAGAGAAGCTTCCCACATTTTCAAACCAATTGTTGTTTCTAAATCCAAGCCTTTTAGCGATAAATTATTGCCATCAACAATATTAATATCTATGATTAGATCTCCGTTTTTACCACCATTTTTTCCTTTTTTACCTTGCCCAACAATTCTAACTTTATCGTGATTTTGTATTCCTGCTGGAACTTTTACTAGAAAAGTATTCTCTTTTCCTTTAATATCTTTTAATTTTAATTTTTTGCCTACACCGAAAAATGCTTCTTCAATTGTAACATTCAATTGAGTATTGATGTCTTCTCCATATTGTGGTAACAACTCTTTTTTCTTTTCTTTTTTTACAACATTACCAAAGAACATACTAATAATTATTTCTTTAATAGATTTCTTTGGCTCATGTTCTGCCTGCCTTTTAGCTCTTCCAATATATCTGTTCCAAGAAAAATCATACTTTCTTCTGGTTCTAGTATTTGAAAGAATTCTATATGCTTCATTTATATCCTTGAATATTTCTTCAGTAGAGGAATTATCTTTTGTGTTATTGATATCTGGGTGATACTTTTTTGCCTTTTCTCTGTAAGCATTTCTTAGCTCAACTTGTGAAACCTTATTTGTATCAAAGCCTAATATCTTGTAGTAATCTTTAAATATCATTTATTTTCCTCCGATGTACTTTGATGACTAGATTATATATTATTTTTGCGTATTTATCAATAGAAAAATAGCAATTAATTTTCTTTTCTTCATATAAAAAAACATATTGTAAAATTCATATTACAAAATTCCAAATATGTTGCTTTTTTTTATTAATAAATGGTATCATTTTTTTTAGAAATAAATAAGTTTAAAAGGGGAGAACAAATGTTAAAACTTGTAAACGTTTCTAAATTCTATTATAACAAAGGAATAGTATCAAGCGGAATCACCAAGGTTAATTTAGTACTTAATCTTGGCGAATTTGTTGCTATTACCGGAGAATCAGGTAGTGGAAAAAGTACTTTGCTAAATGTAATATCAGGGCTAGATAGTTATGAAGAGGGAGAAATGTACATAAATGGCAAGGAAACAAGCCATTATACAGAAACAGATTTTGAAGACTATAGAAGAAAATACATTTCTAACATTTTTCAAAATTTCAATTTAGTAAATAGTTATACTGTTTATCAAAATGTTGAACTTGTACTTTTGCTAAACGGATATAAGAAACATGATGTAAAAGAAAAGATACTCGACATTATTGATCAAGTAGGATTAACAGAATTTAAAAATACAAAAGTTTCAAAGTTATCAGGTGGACAAAAGCAAAGAGTTGCAATTGCAAGAGCAATGGTAAAAGACACTCCAATAATTGTGGCAGATGAGCCAACAGGAAATTTGGATTCAAAGTCAGCATATGAAGTTATTGAAATATTAAAGAGAGTTGCCAAGAACAAACTAGTAATTGTAGTAACACATAATATAGAGCAAGTAGAAAATATCGCAACAAAGATTATAAAAATGCATGATGGAAGAATTACAGAAATAAATGAGATAAAGAAAATAAATTTAGATAACTTATATGAAGACGACGCAGAAAATGAAAATAGTAGTAAAGCTAATTTTGTAAAATCAGAAAATAAGGAAAGTGAACAGGATAATATAAAGTCAGAAGATGAATCAGAAAAATCCAGTTCAAATAAAAGCAAAAAATCTCAAAAAGAGATAAGGCAAACCAAAAATAAAAGTATAAGTCTCCTAAATAAATATAGGTTAGGATTTAGAAATACATTCAACATTCCAGCAAAATTCATTTTGCTAGTTGCTGTATTTTTCTTTGTTGCATCAGCAATCATTGCAACTTATGGAGGATTCAAATTATCTGATAAAAATAGGGAACCATTTGGAATGAGTATAGTTCTTGGAAACACATCTCCAAAGAGAATACTAATAAACAAAAAAGATAGAACCGCTTTTGATGATGAACTTTATGAAAAAATACAATCAATTGAAAATGTTGACTATATAGTAAAAGATGATACATTTTTAGATTCAGAAGTGTTGCTAATGGGAAAAGAAGATTCATCGCAAGATAATCAAAATATAAATGCCAAACAATTAGGCGGAAGTGCAGATTCAATAGATACATTTAAAGGAGAAGCAACTCATGGTAGGATGCCAGAAAACGAAAATGAGGCAATCGTTCAAGTAGATAAAGATAAGTTTTCGTATATAATTGACGAAAAAGATGATTTATTGAATTCTGAATTTTTACTATCATTAACAAGTATGTCAGGCGGATATGAAGAAGAAAATCTTGGTGTAATTACATTAGTTGGAATAAGTGTATCAAATGATGAAAATTTTAAATACACAAATAGACCTAAAATTTATTTTTCAAACAATACAATGAAAATACTTCGCACATCTGCGAATAAACAAAATAGTGAAATAACTGCATTTATGAACAACAAATATCAAGATTATAAAGTACTTCCAAGCAATAAAGTTGAAAGTGGAAAAGCAATAATTGATGATGATTTAAAATACGAATTCGATAAATATAAAGCAGTTGGAAATCCTATAAAAGTAAAGATAAGCAATATATATTTTTCTCAAGAATTGAATTTGACAATAGGTGATACATATACCAAAAACAATTTTATTAACAAAACTGGTTATGATAAATATTCTTCAAATAGAAACAATATTTTTATAAATGACCAAGATTATAATTCGTTGTTTTCAAAACAACCATATCAATCAAGTGTTTTTGTAAAAGATGAAAAGAAAATAGATGAAACAATAGAAGAACTAAAGAAATTAGGAGTAAATCCAAAGAAAGCCACAGATTTTGTAGTTTCAAGCGTGCTTGAAGTATATGTAAAAATGGTAAAAATTATTAAAACTATTGTATCAATCATTCTTATAGTAGCATTATTCTTTATTTCATATGTAATAATAAAAATAATATTGAAATCAAGAAATGTTTATTACACAACTTTGAGAATGCTTGGTGCAAGAATGAAAGATGTAAAAAGAATACTAGACATAGAATTATTCTTCAATTCAACATTTGCATATTTGCTATTTTTAGTAGATGTAATACTTATAAAAAATAACATCATTAAAAATCAATCAGTACAAGAATTGCTTAGTTTCATTCAAATAAAAGATTATATTATAACATACGTAATGGTTGTTGTAATGGCAAGATTATCATCAAATAGATTTGCAAAAAAGATATTTAAAAAATCGGCAATTACAACTTATAATGAAGAAATATAAAAATTTTGAAATAGAAAAATGATAACTGAAAAACTTTAAAATATTAATATGAAAATTTTGAAAATAAGAAAAAATTTAAATAATACAACAAAACAAAAAAGATAAAACAAGGGGAAAGAACATGATTAAATTAGAAAAAGTAAATAAATATTTTAATCATAGAAGAAAAAACGAAATACATATAATTAACAACACTTCACTAACTTTAGGCGATAACGGACTAGTAGCAATATTGGGTCAATCAGGAAGCGGAAAAACAACTTTACTAAATGTAATTGGCGGATTAGATAAAGTTAATAGTGGTAAAATCTATATCAACGGAAAGAAAATCACACATAGGTCGGCATATACTATTGACAAAATTAGAAATCTAAACATAGGATACGTTTTCCAAGATTATAAGCTAATTGAGAACATGACTGTTTTCAACAATGTTGCAATATCGTTAAGAATGATAGGATTAAAGAACAAAAAAGAAATCGAAAAAAGAGTAAACTATGTGCTTGAAGCGGTTAATATGTATAGATTCAGAAATCGTCCTGCCGGAATGTTATCTGGAGGAGAAAAGCAAAGAGTAGCAATTGCAAGAGCCTTAGTAAAAAATCCAAGCATACTTATTGCAGATGAGCCTACTGGAAATCTTGATAGTCAAAACTCAGTAGAAGTAATGAATATATTGAAAGCCATATCAAAAGAAAAGTTGGTAATTCTAGTAACACACGAAGAAAACCTAGCACACTTTTATGCAACAAGGATTATTGAAGTAAAAGATGGTACTGTTACAAAAGACTATGAAAACACCACATCAGATTCTCTTGAATATAGATTAGAAAACAGGATTTATTTAAAAGATTTTCCAAAATCGAATGAATATAAAAATGATGACGAAACAATAAAATTATATTCAGATAACGAAAGTAAAAACATAAATATAAACTTAGTAATAAAAAATGGAAACATATATATTCAATCAGACAACAACAAAGTTGAAGTTGTTGATGAAAATTCATCAATTGAATTAGTAGATGATCACTTCAAAAAAATAGATAAAAGTATCTATGAACAATATGATTATGATATTAATAGTGTAAGTGATTATAAATTCAAACCAAAATACAGTTCAATTTATGGTATATTTAAATCACTCAAATCAGGATTTACAAGAATATCAAATTATACAGTAACTCGAAAAATTTTACTTGTAGGATTTTTCTTTTCAGCAATGTTTTTACTATATGGTATAAGTAATATTGCAGGCGAAAAAGTTGTAAAAGAAAGTGATTTCATAAAAACAGATCCAAATTATTTATATATTGATATGCCAAAAGTAAGCGTAGAAGATTTTGAAAAATATGAAAAGATAGATGGCGTAGATTATGCAATTCCAGGAGATAGCAATGTTTCGTTTAGAATAAAAACAGATGATTTTTATCAAACTTCAAATATGGAATTTGACTTTAAAGGCTCAATGGTTAGCCTAGATAAAATAAATAAAAGTGACATTACTACAGGAAGAATGCCAGAAAACGAGTATGAGCTAGTTGTTGATAAAAAAATTCTTACAGATATGATAAATGATCAAAGTACATCATTTGCATATATGGGAATAAAAAACGAAAATGAATTGTTAAATAAAACATTAACATTAGATAACATGAAAGATTTTAAAATAGTAGGATTTGTTGACAAAGGTTATGGTACAATTTATGCCAATAAAAATTTGTTCTTCGACATATTACATAATTCATCAAATACTGCAAAATTTTCAAAATTTGTAAAGGGAAATGATGACTATGATTTAACAACAATTACTCAAGATGATGTTGCTCCAAGTGCTCAAAACGGAGATAATTTTG
>Ga0256406_1004858_pt1 | contig 14912 bp, 7 predicted proteins | sample RumenRJG_03DNA_FD_185986 | JGI IMG/M metagenome (GOLD analysis project Ga0256406, IMG submission 185986) | Bovine rumen microbial communities from Lethbridge, Alberta, Canada - RJG_03 | ecosystem: Host-associated > Mammals > Digestive system > Stomach > Rumen | place: Canada: Alberta | collected... | reverse complement strand
CCAACGAACAGGCCGGTGGCGGTATTTTCGTGCACTATGCCAATATCTCGGAGCAGTCGGCGGAGGTTTTTGTCAATACCGAGATCGCCAACAATGACAAGGGCAGAAAATCCGTTACGATAGAGCAAACCCTTTTCGACGCAAACGGGAAACGTATCAAGACCGTCAGTCAGAAGGTAACGCTGGAACCGGGCTGCAAGCGTACGGCCATGCAGAAACTTGTGGTCAGGCAGCCTCAGTTGTGGAGTCCTGAACGGCCGACCCTATACAGCCTTGTCACCCGGATAAAGGACGGCCGAATCACATTAGACGGCGGAAAGACAAAAATAGGCATCAGATCGTTTGCTTTTAAAGGTAAGGACGGCTTCTGGCTTAACGGGAAGCCTTACCGCCAACTGATTGGCGCCAACCGCCATCAGGATTTTGCCTATGTGGGCAATGCGTTGCCCAACAGTCAGCAATGGCGTGATGTCATGCGACTTAAAAATGCCGGCTTCAACATCATCCGTACGGCGCACTACCCGCAAGACCCTTCTTTCATGGACGCATGCGACGAGTTGGGACTCTTCATTATCGTAGCCACCCCGGGTTGGCAATTTTGGAATAAGACCGACACACAACTTTTTGAGGACCGCGTATTGCAGAATACCCGCGACATCATTCGGCGCGACCGCAATCATCCCTGCGTCCTGATGTGGGAACCCATCCTCAACGAGACCCGTTTCCCAAAGGAGTTCTCTCTCTGTTCTCTTCAAATCACCAAGGATGAATACCCTTATCCTTACCGTCCGGCAGCGGCGGCCGACCTCCATTCTGCCGGTGTTGCGGAGAACTATGATGTGGTATACGGTTGGCCTGAGGATGCTGAGAAGGCTGACCGACCCAAGCAATGTGTCTTTACGAGAGAATTTGGCGAGTATGTGGATGACTGGTATGCACATAATGCGACCAACAGAGCAAGCAGGTCGTGGGGCGAAAGACCCATGCTCGTGCAAAGCCTTTCTCTGGCTGCGACAACGGAATATATGTACCGCTCGAGTGGTCAGTTTATCGGCGGATGTCAATGGCATCCCTTTGACCATCAACGCGGATACCATCCTGATCCCTATTGGGGTGGAGACTTCGATGCTTTCAGACAGCCTAAGACAGTAGCTGCTTTCTTTCAGTCACAACGGTTGGCCGCTGACAGCGCAATGGTGTATATTGCCCACGAAATGACACCTTTCTCCGACTCTGATGTAGTGGTGTTCTCTAATTGCGACAGTGTGAGACTGAGTATTTATAATGGAGTAAAGAGCTGGACACTCCCCGTCTGCCATCAGCCTGCGCATTGCAACACACTAGCCGATAACCGACAGTTCTCCGCACCGGTTGTATTTCCCAAAGTCTGGGACGCAATGGAGGCGCGCGAATGGAGTTATAAAAAGAAGAGCTGGCAAACGGTGGAGATGACGGCAGAAGGAATTGTTAACGGAAAGGTTGTATGTCAGACGAAGAAGATGCCGTCGCGCCGCAGCACACGTCTGCGTCTAAGGGCTGAGACATTGGGCAAGCCACTTGTAGCCGACGGATCAGATTTCATCGTCGTTGTTTGTGAGGTGATCGACGACAATGGTAACGTGAGGCGGTTGGCTAAGGACAATATACGGTTTACCGTAGAGGGCGATGGCACCATCATAGGCAATGATGCCGGCATCAACGCCAATCCCCGCGCTGTGGAGTGGGGATCGGCTCCGATATTGTTGCAATCTACCCGCCGCGCTGGTAAGATTCGCATTCATGCCGAATCGCAGTTCCCCGGCACATTCGCACCAAAAGCAGCTGATCTTGAAATAACATCAGTCCCCTACGGTGGACAATTCTGTTTCACGCCCACAAAGGACAGCAGCAAGGCCAAGGTAACTACGTCGGCAGACAAGCACAGCACACAAAGCCTGTCGGACGAACAAAAGCAGAAAATTCTTGATGAAGTTTCAAAACAACAGGCTGATTTTGGCATATAATGGAAATAAGTTGTATCTTTGTAGCAAACTTATAAAACAAACGCTACCAAAAGATGAGAAGACTGCTCGTGTCTTTTCTTATATTCATACATGCTGTCGTGGCTTCAGCAGCCAACTATGACAACATCATCGTGCGACATTATTCGGAAGTGGAAGGGCTTCCGAATAATATCGTTAACAGTGTAATAAAGACAAAGGATGGATTCCTGTGGTTTGGTACTATGTACGGTCTTTGCCGCTACGACGGCCGCCATTTTCAGACCTTCCATGGCAATCCTACGCCCCATTCCGACCTTCCTCCAAGAAAGATAGAAACAATGGTGGAGGACGGTAATGGCAATATCTGGGTAAAGACGCTTGACTGGCGTCTGACGGTCTTCTTTAAGCAAGAGGGAAGGTTTAAGAATATCTATGAAGAGATAAAAAGATACTCCAAGAACCTGCAGGTAATAAAGATCGAGAGCGACGGTCACGGTCATGTGTTTCTCTTGACAAAAGACAAAACCTTGCTCTTAGGCTGTACCAATGCCCAAGGAAACTTGCGCATTACAAAGCTTGCCGACGCTCACGAGGTGACCGACAAGAATACCCTGCAACTGAAAGATAATGTTGTCGATATTCGTGGCAACAGAATCTCGTGGGTAGGAAAAGACTATTCCATCTTCACCATAATAAGGCGCAAGAGCCATCCGCGCTACATGGACAGCAAGAGCTACTGGCGAGACTACTTCGGACAGAAGGCACAACGCGCTCATACCTATCACGACCGCTATGGAAACAGATGGACTATCAACGAGCGTAATATCAGTGTAGCCAACAGCCGCACCCGTCAGCAGAGGACCATCGTGCTGACCTCATTAGACCATATTACAGCCCCCGCTTTCTATGACGGAGGAAACAAGGGCATTTTCCTTTTAGCGGCATCGGGCGATGCCTACATTGTCAATCCCCATAGCTATGAGGCTCAGCGCATAGCCTTGTTGCCACAGATGAAGGACGACACCCATAACAGCCGGTATATGAGTATGTTGCTCGACAACGAAGGCATTCTTTGGCTGACTACAGCCAAAAGCGGTGTCTATAGCCTATATTCACCTCCAAAGAAGTTCCAGCTGTTTAGCCTTTTCAATCCCACAGAAAACAACGGCATACGTTCGATCTGTCAAATGCCAAATGGCGATATTTGGGCAGGAACGCGGGGAAAGGATCTTTACATCTTGGATGCGAAAGGCAATGTAAAGCAGATACTTTCCTATGCACAGTATGGCATTGGCAGCGTCTATCATATTATGCCCGACAGCCGAGGGCGCATTTGGCTATCGACCAAAGGCAATGGACTTGTCGTGGCCGTAAGGGATGCCACCGCTCCGGCCGGTTACCGTTTTACACATTATCTGCATGAGGATGCCGATCCCCATTCCATCAGTGGCAACGACGTTTATTATACCTATGAGGACAGCCACCACCGGCTTTGGGTGGCCACAATGGACGGAGGACTTAACCTGCTTAGGGAAACAGCACATGGCGTAGCGTTCATCAACAAGTTCAATGGCATGAGTCACTATCCTACCTTCGGACAATATATGGGTGTAAGAAACATTGTTGAGGCTCCGGACGGACGGCTGTGGATAGGAACGATAGATGGCTTGATGACCCTCGATACCCGCATGAACAAGGCGGACGGGCTGCGTTTCAGCACCTTCCGCAACGGCACAAGCAATTACCAGACCAACAGCGACATCAATACGCTGTTTAAGGACCGACGCGGCAGAATATGGATATCAACCTTCTCTGGCGGTCTTTGTCAGCTCTTGGGTTATGACAAAACAAAGGGCGAGGCCCGTCTGACGGCAGTCGGCAAGCGCGACGACCTGCAGAACGACCTGATTATAGCGATTTGTGAGGACAGGAAAGGCGTATTGTGGATGATTACCTCGCACGAGCTGGTGAGCTACAACAATGCCACGGGCCACTCATCCAAATACGGTCGGACCGACGGGCTGCCCCTTGTCACTTTTGAGGAGGGGACAGCCCTGGCAGCCCATGACGGCAGTGTGTGGTTGGGATGCAAGAAAGGTTTGCTCAGATTTTTCCCCGCTAAGTTTCCTGACGAAAACCATCACTTCCCCTTATATCTAATAGGTGGAACGGTCAATAATAAGGACATACAGGAATGGAACAATCGGTGCAGTCCCCAAGGCTCTATCACATACGCTAAAGAGATTGTACTGCGGCATAGCGAGAACATGTTTACATTAGAGTATGCATGTCTCAACTATGTGAAATCCAGCAATGTCATCTATCGTCACCGCCTCGAAGGATACGATAAAGATTGGCACTATGACGGCCGAAATACCCTTGCTGCCTATACGAATGTACCGCCAGGCGAATATACTTTTGTCGTTGAAGGCAGCAACAGTAATAGTCCGACACCTACTGGCGTGGCAAAACTGCAGATCACCATTCTTCCGCCTTGGTGGGCCACATGGTGGGCCTACACACTCTACGCCATCGTTATCATCATGGTGGTCTATTTCGTTCTGCGCTATGCGCGCTATCAGATCAGACTGAAGAACGACCTTTACGTTCAGACCAAAGTGGCTGAATTTAAGCAGCAGTTCACCTTGGAACAAGAGGACAAGCAGTTTCTTGAGAGGGTTAAGAAAATTATAGAGGAGAATCTCACTAACAACGATTTTGATATAGAAGAGATTGCCCGCCAGCTAGGCATGAGCCGGAGTGCCTTCTTCAAAAAGTTGAAGGCAACTACTGACAATTCACCGTCCGAATTTGTGAAGAACTACAAGTTGGCTAAGGCTGTCGATTTATTGCAGCACTCCAACATTAGTGTCACTGATGTTGCCTTTGCCTGCGGTTTCACCGATGTCAGCTACTTCGGCAAGTGCTTCCGCAAGAAATATGGTATGAGCCCGAAGGAATATCGTCAGGCCCGAAGCACATCTGCCGATTAAGCCATTACCATTTGACGGCTGTCCTGTTTTACTGTGACGGCCGTTACTCTTTGTGATATTTGTTGTTTTTCTCAAATTAAAGATTACACGAACCGTTGTAAAACGTCTTACAGGAAAGTAAACATTAAAAACAAGATGAAACAATTCCGTTATTTGGCCGCTACGTGCGCTTTCCTGGCTTGTAGTGGCGTTGCTCATGCGCAGTATCCTACCATTACGGCCGAGGCGCAGGCGCGGTTCGATTCGCTACAAAAGGCTTGGATAGCGCACAGCGACAGTGCGTGGAAAGTAGCCTTCCCGATAGTTGTCAAAGAGGCAATGCACGGCCGTCCCTATGTGCCTTGGGCTTTTCGCCCATACGATTTGAAACAGGCAAAGATTCCCGCCTTCCCCGGTGCTGAGGGGGGCGGCATGTATTCGCTTGGCGGCCGAGGCGGGAAAGTACTCGTGGTGAACAACCTCAACGATGACGGTCCCGGTTCGTTCCGCTGGGCCTGCGAACAGGGTGGAGCCCGCATCATCGTGTTCAACGTGAGCGGCGTTATCCGCTTGAAAACGCCAATCATTGTCAGGACGCCCTACGTGACCATTGCCGGACAGACGGCTCCCGGCGACGGCGTCTGCGTGACGGGAGAGAGCTTCCAGGTGAACACCCACGACGTGGTGGTGCGCCACATGCGTTTCCGCCGCGGCAATACGCATGTATGGTATCGCGAGGACTCGTTTGGCGGCAATCCTGTCGGCAATATCATGATTGACCACTGCTCGTGTGAGTGGGGCCTCGACGAGAATATCTCTTTCTACCGCCACATGTTCTCGCTCGGCGACAAATTTGGCAACCGAAAGGAACCCACAGTGAACGTGACCATACAAAACACCATCTCGGCCAAGGGACTGGACACTTACAACCATGCCTTCGGCAGTACGATAGGCGGTGAGAATACCACCTTCATGCGCAACCTGTGGGCTGACAACACGGGACGCAATCCGTCGATAGGGTGGGGCGGCGTGTTCAACTTCATCAACAACGTCGTCTATAACTGGCACCATCGTACAGCTGACGGCGGCGAATATTCCACGATGTCCAATTTTATCAACAACTATTACAAGCCGGGTCCCGTAACGCCTAAGGACGAGCCGGTGGGCTGGCGTATCATTAAATCGGAGAGCCGCAGCGGAAAGCTCTTCCCCTTCCCGCAATACGGGCGCGTGTATGCCTCTGGCAATATTATGGAAGGATATGATAAAATTACCAAGGACAATTGGGCCGGTGGCATTCAAATAGGCGACAAAATTAACGGCTATAAGGACATTCCCGATACGGTGAAGTCGTTGATGCGTGCTGACGAGCCCTTCACAATGCCGCATGTTACCATTCTGCCCAGCAACGAGACATTGGATGCTGTGCTCAAGAACGTGGGCGCAACACTGCCCAAGCGAGACATTGTTGACCAGCGTGTCGTCGATGAGGTGCGCACGGGCCAGGCTTACTATGTGAAGAAACTGCCAAAGGATAATCCTTATGGTGACAATTGGGGACTGACAGAGAAGAGTCAGAATGCTGACGGACTGTTCAAATACCGCCGTTTGCCGAAAGATTCCTATAAGCTGGGCATCATAACCGATCCGCGGCAAATGGGCGGTCTGCCCGAATACAAGGGTAAGCCTCGTAAGGACAGCGACGGCGATGGCATGCCGGACGATTGGGAGATAGCCAACGGATTGAATCCCAACGACCCGTCGGATACCAACGGCGACATCAACGGTGACGGCTATACCAACATTGAGAAATACATCAATGGTATAGATACAAAGAAGCGCGTTGACTGGACCGATTTGAAGAACAATCACGATACCCTGGAGGAAAGAGGAGGATTGGACTAAAGATGAATAAAATAGTGTTCTGCTTTCTGCTCTTGCTGTGTGGCCAGCACCTTTTGGCGCAGGTGCCATTGGACAGCGCGGGAAGAAACCCACAATATGTGGCTACGATAATAGCAAGGTCGGAGAAGATCGTCAAGACTTTGAACTTGTCCGACCAGACCAAGGCCGGCAACGTGAGAAATATTATTGTCAACCGGTATTTTAAACTTAACGACATCTATGCGCGTCATAAGGATAAGGACTCGCTGTATGCCGATTTGTACCAGCATCACTTTGAGTTCGCCGCCGATCTTGCCAATTATCTTGACGATAAACAGATAGAGGCCGTGAAGGATGGCATGACTTTCGGCGTGGTGCCCAAAACCTATCAGGCCCATTTGGAGATGATTCCGACACTTAAAGATGTCGAGAAACTGCAAATCCTCAATTGGCTGAAGGAGGCGCGCGAGTTTGCCATCGATGCCGACTGTGCCAAAGCCAAGCATGCGTGGTTTGGCAAATACAAGGGACGCATCAACAACTGGCTGGCCCGTCGCGGCTATGATCTGAAAGCCGAACGAGAGGCTTGGTATAAACGTATTAATGAACAGAAGACGAATAAATAACAACAGATGAGACGCAGAGGCCTTCTTGCATTCATGGCGCTGTTTTTTACCCTCGGGGTAATGGCACAGCATAACTTTCCCGATTTCAGTAGGGTGGGTTATCGGCAATCGGAAGTCGCTATTCCGGATGCCCCGGTAGCCGTTTATGTAAGTTGGCAGTCGGGTGACCAGAGCACACGTATTCAACAGGCCATCGACTGGATTGCCTCACGAAAGCCGGACAAACGAACGGGACTGCGAGGTGCCGTGCTGCTGGCTCCCGGCATTTATTCGCTTTCTAAGGCGCTGCGCATCAATGCTGACGGAATTGTCCTGAGAGGTGCCAGCCGCGACAAAACCATCCTCTATAAAAAAGGTGTTGATAGAGGTGCGGTGGTTTATCTGGAAGGCAAGCAACCGGTTGTGACCGGCGATACCGTCGCAGCCAATGCCCTTAAGAAAGGTGACGAGATTATTGTATGGCAACATGCCACAAAGGATTGGATTGACATGATGCACTGTTCGTCGTTTGGGGGCGGCAAGGATTTAGGCTATTGGGGCTGGCATCCAGCAGAAATTGACGTATATTCCACACGCACCGTAGCCGACGTGGTCAATGGCGGCCCAGCGTTTGCTCCATCTCTGACGGCCTCGATGAAGGATGTGAGTTATATCCGCATTGAGGCAGACCGGCGGATGAGAGAGTCGGGCGTTGAAAATCTGTCAATCGTTTCCGACCACAGCAATGCCAATCCCCTGGATGAGAACCATGCGTGGGACGGCGTCTATGTGGCCAATGCAAAGGATTGTTGGGTTAGGGACATCGTGTTCCGCAATTTGGCTGGATCGGCCGTTGTCGTTCAGCGGACGGCCTCGCGCATAACGGTGGCCGACTGCAAGTCGTTGAGTCCGGTCTCCGAAATCGGCGGGTATCGCCGTCGGACATTCTATTGCATGGGTGAGCAATGCCTGTTTTTGCGCCTTTATTCCGAGCATGGCCTTCATGACTTCTCGGCAGGATTGTGTGCCGCCGGGCCTAATGTCTTCTCGCAATGTGAAAGCTATGAGTCGTTGGGCTATAGTGGATCGTTGGGTCCGTGGGCAACGGGACTGCTGTTTGATAACGTCAATATAGATGGCAATGACTTGAAACTGAACTTCCTTGGACTTGAGAACTATGGTGCGGGATACAGCACGTCAAACAGTGTGGCCTATCAGTGTACGGCCGCTGGCTTTTTTGCCGACAGCATCCCCGATGGCAGTACGAATACGGTGTATGGCTGTTGGGGACAGTTCAGTGGTACGGGGCGGTTTGCGGAGTGCAATAACCACGTAAAGCCATGGAGCCTGTTTGCCGACCAATTGGAAAAGCGCATTGGCAGGGAAGCAAGAAATATCTGTCGTGTGTTGGAGCGTCCGACTAACTCGGTAAGTAATAATCCAACGTATGAGGATGCCGCGCAGATGACGGCATTGTCAGCCAATCCGCGTCTCACTATGTCGGAATGGATTGACAGTGCGCGTTTTTCGGCATCGGTATCACCAAAGGGCGCTGTCAGTGTGGATAAGCTTCCGCATTACATTGTAGCGCAACGGCCGGTCGTTAAGTATGAAGTAAAAGACGGTAAGTTGTTGGTTGACGGCAAGTTGCTTGTTGGCGGTCGCCGGAATACACCATGGTGGAATGGAAGGGTGCGGTATTCTGCTTTCCCGAAGATGGCCGATGCGGTCACGCGGTTTGTGCCCGGCATGGAAGGACAAGGAACGACGACGCGGATTGACAGCGTTGTCAATCTTCTGAAAAGACAGCATGTTGCCGTCTTCAATCAGAATTATGGGTTGTGGTATGACCGGCGTCGTGACGATCACGAACGTATTCGGCGCCGCGACGGCGCCGTCTGGGCCCCTTTCTATGAGCAGGCCGTTGCAAGATGCGGAAAAGGAAAAGCTTGGGACGGACTGAGTAAGTATGACCTCACGAAGCTCAATCCCTGGTATGTGTATAGGGTCGCTTCACTGGCCGATTGCAGTGAGGAAATGGGACTGGTTGTGCTTAACCAGCATTATTTTCAACACAATATCCTTGAGGCCGGTGCACATTGGGTGGATTGTCCCTGGCGTCCTGTCAACAACGTCAATGCGTCGTCTTTTCCTGAACCGGTGCCTTTCATTGGAGACAAACGCATTTATATGGCCTCGCATTTTTACGATATTAATAAGCCAAGTATGGCGCGCCTTCACCGGCAGTATATCAACAATATGTTGGATGCTTTCGCCGACCATCCCAATATCATTCATTCCATTGGAGAGGAATATACTGGTCCCGTCGGGTTCACATCGTTTTGGCTCCGCACGGTAGGCGAATGGGAGAGACGGCACGGCCGACATCCGCTCATAGCCCTTTCTGTGAACAAGAATGTGCAGGACACGGTGATGCAGGATTCAGCTTTGGCTCGTGTCGTTGACATTATTAATATAGAGCAGTGGTGGAATACGTCTAAGGGCCTTTATGCACCGGAAGGCGGTCGTAATATGGCTCCAAGACAGTATTTTAGAAGAATGCGGCCGGGTAAGGTGACTTTCGCTGATGTCTATAAAAGCGTAAGTGAGGTTAGACACCTTTATCCGCGTGAGGCCGCTGTTTATTATGGCAGCGGGTACGATGAATATGGATGGGCTGTACTCTTAGCGGGTGGCAGTTGTCCGGCAATTGCCGTAACGGATTCTGTCTTCCTCCGCTCGGTGGCTTCAATGGTGCCGAGTCAGCCTTCGGACAATATCTATACGATGGCAAACGATAAAGGTGAGATGGTGGTCGCCTTTGCTGATGACGGTGCTACTACGGTTGATCTGTCCTTTGGCCGTTGGCAATTGTATAAGATAAATGAGAAAACAGGCGACGTCATTTTTCTTCGCAGCTTGTCACCTCATGAGCGTAGGGTTTCGCTGAAAGGCAGAAATGAGATTTATTGGATAAAACGTCTATAACCTAATCCGAATGATTATGACTAGACACATATCAGATATCGCGAAGGCATGTCTCTGCAACGAGGCTTTCATAGACTATGTTTTCGATCGTAATCCGGAAAGCTCACGCTATTGGCATGAGCTGATGGACAAATGCCCTGAATTGAAATCTGGCATACTTGAGGCTGAAAACATCTTGCTCCATCTTGAGGATCTGGATTGTGCTTTTAGTGATGAGGAAATCGAAAATTTGCGCGTCCGCATCGCCAAAACCATGAAAAAAGGCCTAAATTGGTAATTTTTCGGCGTTTTTACCAATTTTTCCCGTTTTAAAAGCTGATTTTCCCACTCATAGCGCATGTGTTTCCTTATCTTTGCAACAAGAAACTCAATGATCAAATCTAAAAGCTATGAATTCTAATGTAGGAAATACCGCCTCATCTTCTTTTGAAATTAAAGAGGAGAAAGCTCAAAAGCTGTTGGCAGCTTACTGCCAAGGTGACGGCAACGCTTTTACCGAACTATATAATCTGTATATTATTGCCTTGTTGAATTATGGCAGTTGTTTTACTGCCGATAAGGAGTTGGTGAAAGACTGTGTGCATGATGTCTTTGTGGAACTCCTTATTAAATGTAGGAAGTATCCGATTAAGCGGGTGGGGAGTTACCTCATCATCGCTTTGCGAAATCGTCTGTTAGACGTTTTCCGCAGAAACGTCTATACGGTGGATACGCCCATTACCGATTATAAATTAGGGAAATGTGACGAGGGCGTAGAAAGCAGCTATATCCGTCAGGAAAGGGAGGAGCGCATCCATGATGATGTGGATCATCTCTTTGCTGAGTTGACGCCGCGCCAGCAATTGGCTTTCCAGCTTCACTTCATCGAACAGAAAGACTATGAGGAAATATGCGGTATCCTAAAGATGAACTATTCCTGCGTGCGCAATCTTGTACATCGCGGAATGGTGAAAGTGCGCTCCTCGGAGGCCTATAAAAATATGAAGCCTGCTATGGCAAAGAATTGTCAGTAAGCGAATTTGTATTTCACCGGCCAGTTCTTCGGCCATGCGGGTAACGGAATATCGTTTCCCCGTTCGTCCTTTTGAAGCAGCATCTCTTGAAGTCCAATCATTCCGCTACCGCCCCAATTATGGTCGGGTGCCCAGTCGTGTCCTGGTCCCCAGAAGGCGGGGAAGCGGTAAGGGCCGTCCCCTAACTTCTTCTGCTCCCAATACACCGCTTCGTCGGTGAGGCCCAAGCAGGCTGCAAAGATGTTGGCTTGTTCCCAACTTTCTATTCCTTTGAATTGTTTGACAAAGGGATCGTAACGCCACGTGTTCAGTGCCGTTTCTAAATCGTCCTTCCCCACGCCATATTGCCGCCAGGGGAAAACAGCATATAATTGTGTGAGTTCTTTGTTGTTTACCCGCATCCACAATTGTGCGGGCGACAGCATCTTGTGCCCTTCCACTGTTCGATAGGGAAGGGGCGGAATGCGTTGCAGCATGGCTTTAAATGGCGCAATGCTGTCGCTGTCACACCCTTCCGCATGCATGTAGTTGCAGAGGCTTGTTATAACCGTTTGAAGTCCGGCAATGGTATTGGCCGGATTATAGGCCATCTTATACGTCTCGCCGCCTGAACCGGGATAGATAACGATGTGTCCGTCGCCGTCGAGAGCCTTGCGGCCTCTCTTCTTTGCGAGCCATTGATAATGCGTGTCAAAGAATATCACGCTTTGTTTTATCAGCGGAAGGTAGGCCTTAATGTCGAGATTGCCATACTGATGAGCTTCCAAGGCCATTTCACAAAATTCCAATATGGTGTCCCACGTATATTCCAGCCATGCGTTATACTCCACTCCCCTGTCGAAATCTGACGGGCGTTTAGTGCCGTATTCATCGATGTTGGGCAGTCCGAAGTTTTCTATCTGCTCCGGGAAGCAGGCACCGGCGTGGCCCCAATAGTTCTTCACGCGCAACATGGCGGTAGGCAGAATTCTGGCGTAGAAATCGAGCTGAGGTTTCAGCATGTCAAAGTCGCCGCTTTTTATCATCGGCCAATAGACAAGCCGTTGGTTTTGTGCCGTGAACGTTCCTCCTCCCCATCGTCTGAAATCGGGTGTAAAGGGATATTTCTTGTCAACATATACGGGATCGAAAGTGAAGAGGCCACCATTGAATTTCGTAGGCCATGCGCCGTAGGCATTGCATCCGAGCATGTAGCGGAAAAGCGTGTAGTTGCGGCTCAACGTTGCTCCGGCTCCTTCAGCCTTTATGTAACTTCGTTGCCAGAAGCTGTGCCACCATGCGCGAGACTTGTCGGATGATGCTTTGTGCTTGCATAATGCCGTAGTTTCATTTTGGAACTGCGTCAAGCCCTCTTGTGTGTCGTTGAGCGCAATGGTTATTTCTGTCCGCTTAACCGGACGGTTGGTGGCGAACTGCCATGCGCGAAAGTCGGTGGAGGCGTAAATGCCGTCTCTTGTGCCGATGAAGCTGAAGTCGGGACAAGAAAGCATTCCGCCGCTGATGCGGTTGCGAAGCGGATTATACATCGTCTTTCTGAAAGCCTGCAGCCCTTGCTCCCATGCCGTGGCATCAAAGACAGTGGAGTCGGGGTTCACGTGATAGAAAACGATGCCGTGTTGAGACGGTGTCATGCTATCGGCCTTTGTCTTCAGCCCCTTCACCTTTCCGAATTTATAGCTGCATTGCTGATATTCCAGTGGTCGGATGAGACGGTCGCGGTAACGCCACGACTCATACGACAGCGTTGCGTTACAACCCAGTTTTGAAGTAATAGATAAATGAATGACCGGCTGAAAGACGTCCACCCATATCGTAATATGTATGTCGTCGAGCTGCAATTCCATATCTCCGTCCCAGAGATTCAGCTTTTGCCGGAAGACAGAAGGGCTTTTCCTGTCGGGGAAGGAAAGTCGGAAGCGTCCGGCTTTTAGTAAGGTATTGTTCTCGTCGAAAGCGCCGCTGCGTTGCGCATAAAAGAGTATGTCATTGTCCTCAGCCCATACGTTAAGGCCGATAGAACCGCCTCCGCAGGGCATTGAACCGCTGCTGTTCTCGCTCTGCGATTGCCAGACGTATGCTTCAGGCCGATATTGGCTAAGCACATTGCCCGTCTTTCCATTCAACCTAAGACAGATTGTTGTCAGGAAGAACAGACATAGGATAAGATTCAGTTTTGTTGCGTTGATAGACTTGTTCATGCCCGCAAAAGTACAAAATAATTTTCGCAAAGTTACAAAATCCGTGTGTTTTCGTCATTTGAAAAGAAAGATACCATCACAATTATGAAATTCAAGTCAATCATTGCACTCATCCTCCTTTGCTGTTCGCTTTCTGCCGTGGCAGAAGAGAAGCAGTACTATATCTCCACCTCCTTTCACGAACCTGCCACTGATGGGCTTCGGTTCGTCATAAGCGAGGATGCGGTGCATTGGAAAAACGTGGATGGCATATTCCTTGAGCCTAAAGTCGGAACGCAGAAAGTACTTCGCGACCCGTCTATCCTTCGTACGCCGGATGGCATATACCGTTTGGTCTGGACGAGCAGCTGGCGGCATGACCGTGGTTTCGGCTATGCTGAGAGCCGCGACCTTACCCATTGGACCAACATCCGCTTCGTGCCCGTGATGGAGGACACATTGACGGTCAACGTGTGGGCACCGGAACTCTTTTGGGATGACGTAAACCAACAGGCTGTCGTTGTATGGGCTTCGTGTGTGAAAGGACGTTTCCCCGATGGGACCGAGGCTCACGACAACAACATGCGGCTTTATTATTCCACGACCAAAGATTTTAAGACGTTCACGCCCGGCAAACTGTTCTATGACCCGGGATTTAGTTGTATTGACGCCACGATTATTAAACGTTCGCCCAACAACTATGTGATGGTCTTTAAGGACAATACGAGGGCCCAACGCAACCTCAGAGTAGCCTTTGCCAAGAGTCCTTTGGGCCCGTGGAGCCAACCATCAGCCCCGTTCACCCATTTCCTTACCGAGGGACCAACTATCGTACGATTGCCAAAAGGAAGTCCGTTGGGCAGTGGCTGGCTCATCTATTTTGATGATTATAAGCAGTATAAGTTTGGTGCTGTCTATACGGACAACTTCGTTCATTTTAAAGATGTTTCTGACAGCATCTCCATGCCCGAAGGTCATAAGCATGGCACAATCATTCCCATTTCCCAAGCATCAGCCCGGTTGTTAATGGACACCACGCGCATTCATTATTCGGGCAATCAGCTTGCAACGCCCTACCGTCACGACGGTGGACTGTCACCCGTGATGGGCGTGCACAACATTCAGATTCTCCGTGCCAACCGGGAGCATCCGTCTGAAGCCAACGGTGGCGGGTGGACATACAATCATCAGCCGATGATGGCGTATTGGAATGGAAAGTTTTATGTACATTATCTTTCTGACCCAGCCGAGGAACATGTTCCGCCTTCGCGTACAATGATGCAGACATCAG
>Ga0256406_1004857_pt1 | contig 14913 bp, 5 predicted proteins | sample RumenRJG_03DNA_FD_185986 | JGI IMG/M metagenome (GOLD analysis project Ga0256406, IMG submission 185986) | Bovine rumen microbial communities from Lethbridge, Alberta, Canada - RJG_03 | ecosystem: Host-associated > Mammals > Digestive system > Stomach > Rumen | place: Canada: Alberta | collected... | reverse complement strand
AAGTAGAAATATTCTTTACATGAATAGATATTGTTCATAGCTATCTGGCTGTGGACCGAATCATCCCGTCCATGAAAGTAAGATTCATTTCTATACAAGAGACTTAACCTTATCCCGAACTCAGGTTATAAGCTTATAAAGCCTGCGATTCTTCATATTGAGTCGGCGGTTTGCCCGGAAAAGCATTACCGAAAACGTCACAACGATAGCTACACAAATCAATGTACCAATGAGCAGAATGAGTAACTTCTGCTGATGATAATAGGTATTCTGCAACTGACTTTGCATCGAGCTCAACTGCTGTTGGAATTGCAAGCGACCCACACCATTCATATCGCCCTGCATCAGCAGGCGTTCCTTGGCCTTCAGATAATGAATATAATACTGGTCGGCTTCCTTTTCATTACCAGATTGTAATGCAATTTTGTAAAGTTCATAATTAACTTCGGCAGATACATCGTAAGCCTTGTAAACTTTTAATTGCGGCAGCAAAGGTATTAATCGCTGCCCCGCTTCCTCAAGATGGCCCTCTCGTTGCAATATGATAGCTGAGGTTTGGGCAGGCACCCAAGCTACACGCTGGCGACTTTCGGGGTCGATGTTGCTGCTTTGCGCCGCCTTGTCAAGCAATTGCAATGCTTTACCCGAGTTGCCCGCCAGACTTTGCAAGGCAGCCATACAGTAACAGCGCGTAAATTCGAACATAGGTGTGCGCTGCGGCACCTTTAGTTGCATAAAGCGAGTTAGCGTGTGTTTAATATCGGGCAGCGCATTGTAAACAAAAGCCATGCTTATCATTGACGACATGGCAGGCATCAGCACACGCCAGTCGGCCACCGCGACAGCAGCATCAATGGCCTGCTGATAAAGTGCAAGTATTTGCTTCACCGGCGCATTCCGGCTTAATGTAAGATTGTAAATATAATAGATGTCAGCCAGATTAAGGTAGGCATAAGGCAGCGATGTACGGTTATTCCGCTCTTTACATAAGCGCAGAGCCTCAGTGGTATAAGTATATGCCTTTTCATAATTAAAATAACAGAAAGCATAAAGATATCCTAAGTTTATCTTCGCTTTGATCATTTTGCTCAACAAAACACTGTCTGTAGTTTCCCGGCTATTCACAATAGTGTAACACAGGGCTGCACTATCAATTAGTTGGGTACCCATAAATTTGTCGGCTTTTTGCAATAGTTGATCTGCCGGCAACTCCTTCCACTGGTCGTAGCACATGGTGGTTGTCTTTCCATTTGCCAACGTTTTTAAGGGCATGCATGCCAGTAACACAATACATATTACCAGCATGCATGTCAAAGGCAAATGGTTATGGTGTAACAACTTCATTGTTTGTGTGCTACAATTTTAATCAACCCAATGCATGAATGGCGAATGGCGCTACTCAGATTAGTGTTGTTGCACAAATTTCTTGTGATTTCTTATTACAATACCTTTATAGTTTTCAGGGGCCGGCATACCATTGAGCAACCATGAGCGGCCATCATTTGGTTTGTTCTTGTCCACCGTATTCTCGTTTACCTTAATCTGCCTGATAGCTGTTGGAACCCAACCCTCAAAGTGGATGTTTAAGGTATCGGTTGCTGTACTTGCCGCAACCTTCAGATAAGCATGACCAGCCTCAACATAACTGCGCCACTGGTCACTGTCATCAAACTTTGTGAACACAGTGTCGTTCAGCACGTAATTGGTGCCATTGCTGTCGGTCGGATTGATATGGGTATTCTTCAGCACTCCACACAGCAGGTTCGTTTTGTCCAACTTAGCATCTTGATTCTCTGCCAACTGTACAAACACAGTGTCTTCGTCGCTCATCAGAATAACACCCGTATTCGCAGGTATAACGTTGTTATCGATTTTTGATGCATAAGCTTTATTGTCCGCAATGCTATCCACCGTCCATGTTGTTATAACATTTGCATGAGTCAGGTCACACGCCACAGGCGAGCAGAACGTGCGATAATTTGCAACAGGCACACGCAGGCCATCGGCACCCCACAAATCGTACGGCGGAACCTCACCACTTATGAACAAGGGGAAAATATCGGTAACATAGTCGGTATATTCTGTCCAGGCTGCACGATAAACATCGTAGCACGATGGTTTTACAATTATATTAAGGTATTGATTATCTGCGAAGGCATATTGTCCGATGGCGGCGGGCTTGTTGCCCATCATGAATACCTGGTTCAATCCACAACGCTGAAAGGCGCCTTCGCCCAGTGTCTCCAGGCTTGCGGGCAGCGTTATCTGTTGCAAGTTGCGGTTCACGTCGAAACAATAGTCACCTATCTTTTTCAAACCATCGGGAAAGTTAATGCTACTGAAGCTCTGATAATAAAAAGCCTTACTGTCTATCTGTGTGATAGTGGATGGCAGTGTAACACTACCTGATATTCTCGGCCCATTCCACAGAGAAAATGCCTCTTCGCCAATCTCAGTTACAGTATAAGTTACATCTTCGTCTTCATCATAAACAGTCTGTGGAATCACCAGGCTTCCATTCACGCTTCCACCCGTCACCGACACAGTAGAATCGGTTAGAACGTGGTATTTCAAGTTGTCTACAACAAAGTCGGCGCGGCACTGTAAACTGCTGCAAGCCAACAGGAGGATAAGAAAGTAAAGCTTTTTCATAATAATAATGATGTGTAATTTTATATGTTTGTTACAAAATTACAAAAAATAAGATAAACTGCAAGCATTCAGAGGAAAAAGTAATAAAATTGCGAAATATTTTTGAATATTGTTATAATTTTGTTAACTTTGTAGGCAAAGAATCGAACCTGAATATAGAAGTTTGAGAGTTATGTTTTATTCTAAGAGAAGCTGTTTATTTAAATTTTCAATGGCAGTGGCAATGTTCCTGACTGCCAGCATCAGCCACGCACAAAAGGTTGCAACCGGCAGTGAGGAGCTCTGGGGCGGCATCATTTATGCCAAGTCATGGGCCAACGATTACAGGCAGGGCAGGAGTGTGCCATTTGGCTATTACTCTTTTCACGCCTCAGCCAATCAATTTAACTTTTTCCCGCTTTACACCGACGATGCCGACCTGCAGCCCGATGGTGGCGCTGTGCTCATTGGCGATACCTTGCATTTAATACACGATGTATATGGCTATGGTTCGCACACCACCTTGTACTCAGCCTACGACGTGCGCACCTGGTCGCTGCTGCGGCAGGAAAGTTTTTACGATTTCGATCTTTCCGCATTCGACCTGGCCCTTGACCCTACGACAGGCAAGGTGTACGGTGAATTTTCAAGCTCCAACAGCAACAATGCAGTATTTGGAACCATAGATTTCACATCGCTCAAACGCACGCAAATTGCTTTAATGGATACCACTTTTGTAGGACTTGCATGTTCACCCACCGGTCAGCTGTATGGCGTAAATGTGGATGGGAACTTGTATGCCATTGACAAGAACAACGGTTCTTACCAATTGGTAGGGTCAACGGGCATTATACCGAGTCACTACCGTCAGAGTGCCATTATCGATCCGCAAACCGGAACAATGTATTTTTCGGCACAGACTGCCGACGAGCACTCCGGACTTTACCAGATTGACACACAAACAGGTCATGCCACACTCATCACAGCCTACGACGATAATCAGGAAGTATGTGGGTTGGTGTTCCCCAACCGGCGTGCCGCTGGAAAGTCGCCTGCCCAGGCTGCTAACGTTGATTTCAGCTTTCCCGAAGGTTCACTTTCCGGTGATGTAACTTTCACAGCACCGCAGGTGGCACACGATAGTACCCCTCTCGGCGACACCCGTCTGAACATTCTTGCCGTTGCCAATGGCGACACCATTGCACGTGGCACAGCCCTTGCCGGACAGCAAGCTGCGCTCAAAGTTCAAGTACCGGCGGCTGGCAAATACCGGTTCGAACTTATCGCTGCCAACGCGTACGGCAATGGCGAGTCCTATCGGCAAAACATGCAGTGGATAGGCTATGATGAGCCACGCATCGACACCGTAACGCTCGCCATCGATTCTGCTTCTCGAAAGGCAGAAGTAAGCTGGTCAACCCCTCGTGTGGGCATACACGGTGGATATATTTCTCCGTCAAAGCTCAAATTCAATGTACTGCGATTGCCCGACAGTGTCCGGGTAGCTTCAGCCATAACCGACAGCAGCCTCACCGAAACCTTGCCGCAAACCGAGCGCCAGCTGTGGCAATATGCTGTGCAGCCTGTTAACGATACGGTAAAGGGCGCAGTGGCCATTTCATCAGAAAAAGCCTTGGGCGACAGTGTCAGCTTGCCTTATCATGAAAATTTCAACACCCGGGCATCAGTTACCGAGATGTGCAACCGCTATGATGCCAATCACGACGGTGTGCAGTGGTCGTGGGCCAAGGGCAGGGCTGTGTATAATGCCGGCGGCAACTACGGCGACGACTATCTGCTTACGCCTGCCATGCACCTGAAAGCCAACCAGCTTTACCAGCTCAGCTTCACCGTTCACGGCGGACAGGGGCATCGCATGCAGGTAAAGCTTGGATCAGGAACCAATTCAACCAACCGGGAGAAATATCATGTGGTGATGAAAACCACTGAGTTTGCCTCAAGCGTCGACACTACAGTATACAAGGAGCTGCAAGTCAACGCCGACGGACTGTACCGCATAGCCTTCCGTGCTGCAAGCGATGCCATGAAGCAAGACCTGCAACTCGACAACATCAAGATTCAGCAAGGCATGTCGCAGCTTTGTCCCGACAAAGTCAGCAATCTGCAAGCCACTGCGGGCGCTAAAGCTGCTTTATCGGCAACCATCAGGTTTACGGCTCCCGTGAAGGCTCTTAACGGAACAGCCCTCACGCAGCTCAAGGCTGTCAACATCTACCGCAATCACCACCACATTGCCACCCTCAACGATGTTCATCCTGGCAAGAGTTGCTCTTATAACGACTTATCGGCCTTACAAGGCTGGAACACTTACGAGGTGGCTGCCGAAAACTCAGCAGGCGAAGGGCTACAAGATTCTGTAAGAGTTTATACAGGTTCCGACCGTCCGTTTGCTGTTCAGCATCTACGTTTAGCCGATAACTTCAACGGCACGGCAACCCTTAGCTGGGTAGCACCCGATACATTGGGGCACAATGGCGGATACGTTGATTCCACCCAGTTGAATTACTTTATTTACCAAGACGATTACACCAACATAGCTCCGATTGATACTGTTTCACACACGTCGTATGGCACAGCTTATACCACATACGGCACACAATCTTGCTATTGGTACACCGTTGGTGCTGGCAACAGCGTGGGCAACAGCGAACTGCAGGCATCCAACATGCTTATTGCGGGTACGGCTTACACCTTGCCCTTTAAAGAATCGTTCCCCAACGGCAACTACTCCACACTGTGGTGGGTCGACAACGACGTGGAGACAAAGGGCTTCCGGGTCGAGCAAAACACAAGCGCCGATGATGATCTGGGATGCATCTGCTGGTATCCCACCAATGATGAGAAGTTTGGAGCCATCTACTCCGGCAAAATAGACATCAGCAAGGCTCAACGGCCCACCTTGTCATTCTGGTATTATGAGATACCCGGCTTCGACGGTCAGATGAGCTTGCAGGTCGACCGTGACCTGCGCGAATCCAGCGAAGTGTGGCAAACCAACATGTCGGCTTTAACCGGCAAGACAGGGTGGAAGCGCGTCAGCATCGACTTAACCCGTTTTAAGGACAGTCATTACATTGTGCTTAAGTTCTTCGCAAAAAGTAACACCATCGACGGGCACGCACTCTTCCTCGACGATATCGAGGTAAATGATGTTCTGGATCATAACGTAGGCATTGAGCTTCAGGCTCCTGCTGCTGTAACCGAGGGCCTACCCACGCAGTTGCTCGCACAGGTTTCCAACAAGGGTCTTAACCCCGAATCGGTAGAGCTTACGCTTGCCGAGGATGAGCAGGGCAAGGCAGTGTCGGTGGCAAAATTCCTGTTGAATGCCCAAACCGATACTACGCTTGTATGGGCCTACACCCCCACAGCAAAACTTCGCGACACCCGGCTGCTTACCGTCACTGCCTCAATAGCCGATGATGAAGATTTAGCCAACAACTCCAGCTCTGCTACAGTTACCGTAAATGCTTCCAACCTGCCCACGGTATCTTCTCTGAAGGCGGAAGGTGGCAATATTGACGACACTAACGTTAAACTCATCTGGACAGCACCTGCTGCCAGCGGCGAGCATTGGGTTACCGATGGTTTCGAAGATTACACACCCTGGACCATCAATGCCATTGGCATGTGGAGTGTTACCGACTCCGACCGCCAGAGCAGCTACAGCTTCCAGCAGCAATTCAAACACAGCGGTTCGGCTTATGCCTTCATCGTAACCAATCCTGCGTCTATTGGCGCCGACTATACTCAGGCTAATCAGCAGTGGGTGGCACCTCACAGCGGCCTGCAATACCTCACTGCATTCAGCGCCATTGGTGCACAGAGCAACGACTGGCTCACTTCTCCATTGCTCTCAGGCAAACAGCAAACCGTTCATTTCTATGCCAAGGCACTTAGCTCGGATTACACCGAACCGTTCGAGGTGTGGGCCGACGGCAAGCTCATAGCTCAACAAACGGCCACGGCAACGTGGACCGACTATGCCTATGAGCTTCCCACAGGCACACAGCATTTCTCTATCCGCTATCGCGGCAACGACTCTTTCGGCTTGATGATCGATGATGTGACCTATTCTGATGGCGATTACACCGTAACAGGCTATCAAGTGTATCGCGACGGTGTGCTCGTGGGCACCACAAATGCCAACACACTTACCTGGACCGACACCCTTACTCACGATGGCAGCATGCATGCCTACGCTGTGGCTGCCTGCTACAAGATGGGCACCTCGGCTCTCTCTGAATCACAGAATGTGGTTACAGGCATCAATAACATTCAATCTCAAGACAACAAAAAATCGGGCAGATTCTATAACACCAATGGTCAGAGAACCCATCGAGATGCTCACGGTGTTATAATTGTGAAACAACAAGATGGCTCTGTACAAAAAGTCTTACATAGATAACAAGTAAATTGGCTATTATAAACAACAAACACATGAAACAAAAACTACTTTTCGTATCAGCCCTTCTGGCGGTATGGCCCGCCTTGAAGGCGCAAACGGTAACGAGCTATTCGCTCAGTACCACTACGGGTACCTATAGTCCGCTTGCTGATGCCACTGTACTCTCATCAGGAGCCAACAGTGATTTCTCCAACAAACTGTTCGATGGAACGGGCGCAGCCGCATCTTACACCGAGAAGTCGGGCATCGACATGGGGTTCACCTTTACCTTCGGCGGACAGAAGTTCACTCACTTTCTTGTGGGAACCAATGGCTATGTGGTATTGCGCAACGAAGGCGATGCTGCCTACCAGGTGAGCTACGACCTGAGCTATATGTACAACAGCGCGGTGAACACCGTGGGCTGTTTCACCAAAACCGTTCAGGCAACCGACAGCACAAAAGTGGGCTACAAGATTGAGGGCACTGATGGCAAACACGTTCTTACCGTTGAATACGATAATCTGGGTGCTGTGGGCGGTTATGGATACAGCTCCGATCCGTCGGCTGTTTACAGTGTGCAGTACAAATTTTATGAATCTGATGGTGAAATCCAGTTCATCTTCGGCAACACTACGCTGAATACTTACAGTTACCAGGAGGCTTCGTTCTTCACCGGACTGTATAAAGACGGAGCCAGCAGCGACTTTATAGCTAAAACAGGTTCCTGGAACGACGACCAGACCAATAACACCGACAACTACATCTCACTCAGCATGGGTCAGTATACGGGCACACCTGCCAACGGAACTACCTACACCTGGAAGGCACCCTCACCCTGCAAGGCGCCCACAGCGCAACCTAAGGGGCTTCAGCTCAGCGCTACCTCGTCGGCAGTGAACGGCTCGTTCAACAAATCGGCCGATGCCGACAAATATCTGGTACTGATTTCTGAGTCTGAGCCTAATCAAGACGCAGTGCCGGCCGATGGCGTTAACTATAACGCAGGCGACAGCTTGGGCAATGCCCGCATTGCTGCCTTCACGAAAGACACTACATTCAGCACAGCCGATACACTGAAAGGCAACACCAGGTATTTCATTAAAGTGTACGCAGCCAACACGAATTGCACGGGCGGACCTGATTATCTGCTCGACAATGCACTTGCCGGCAACGTTACAACAGCGCCGGGTGCTCCTGAATCGCTTGCCCTTGCCAACGCCGACTCTACAAGCATCAGCTTCAATGCCAGGGACAACGGTACCAACCAGATGCTGGTGGCCTACACCGATAAGCTTGGCACCACCTCGTGGGGTTCAACTACAGGCGAGGGAGCATTTGGAACTCCTGCCGGAAAGCTTGCAGCCGGTGACGAAATAAACGGTGGCGGCAAGGTAATTTACGTGGGTAACAGCAAAGACAATGTGCTGCTCGACGGATTGAAACCAGGCACACTCTACCACTTCAAGGCCTGGAGTGTAACTGATACGCTCTATTCTACACCTTCGGTTGCCTTCGATGCATGGACAGCAACACGCGTGCCATGGACTGCCAACCTTGCTAATCTGCCCACATCCACAAAGCCTATGGGATGGAATGTAGGTCCGGCTCACTCTTATGCAGGCTGGGTTCTCGACCAGGACAACGGCTACGGCTCAACCGACCACACTCCGTTCATTCAGAATTACGGTTTCGAGGGTGATGCCACTCAAGGCACTTCTACGTGGATAGAGACACCTGCCATCTATCTGGCCAACGGTGCAAACCGCTTCATCTTCGACCTGCGACTCACTGGCATAAGTGGATACTCAACCAGCAACTACCTTTGGGACGACCGCGACTCAGTGCTGATTCAACTCACCGACAACGGTAAAGACTATACCACTGTGGCTGCACTCGGCAAAGCCGGCCTGCCAGCATTCAGCGATGTAACAACCTTCCATAAGTTGTTCGCCACCTTTAATCAGTTCTCTAGCAAGAAGGTGAACATCCGCATTGCCTTCAAACTCTACAAGCAGGCCACCATCACCTTGCGTAACTTTAAGGTAGAGCAGAAGCCTGCCGTCGACTATCCTATCTACGTGCATGCCATCGACAGCACCGTTGTAGCCGACCGTGCCACTATCGACTGGACGGCTCAGGGCGACGAAAAGTCGTGGGAGTTGCAGTATAAGAAGAGCACCGACGACAGCTGGAAAGAGGCTGTCAAGCAAACCATTACTGAGAAACCTTACACACTCAACGGACTTGATGGGTTAACCAGTTACGATGTTCGCGTGCGTGCTCTCAGTGAATCGGGCGAGCACAGTGTATGGTCAGAAGTAGCACAGTTCCGCAGTGGCTTATCTGTACCATTCGAGGAAGTGTTTGCTAATGAGACACAGGATCCGGGCTGGGCTTCAAAGCGCGGCAAACTTGCCACACCATCAGTTCTTCAGGACGGCGGTCTGTGGAAATACAGCAATGGCTTTTATAATAAAGGCGTGGGCTATAACACCAACTATGGTTACGACTCTGAAGCCGACGACTGGTACCTTTCACCACTCATCGACCTGGGTAAGGGTGACATGTCACATCACGTAACCTTGAAGCTTGAAACCGACAATTGGGGCACCAATGCCAAGGATTACAGCGTGTATGTTGTTGTAGCAGCCGACGGCAAGACATTTAATGCTGCCGACACAGTACTGGCTCTGCACAATGCCGACATCGTAAGCGACTCTCTCTACACAGCATCGCTTGCCAACTACACAGGCGTAGTGCGCCTGGGCGTTCTGCTGAGCTATAGCGGCGGCACACTGCGCGACTGGAAACTTGTGAGTGTGGGCGTTACTTCTGAAGTACCCTCGGCTATCCGTCGTGTTGACAACAGTGCAGAGCGCCGTAGCGAAATATTTACCCTCGACGGCCAACGTGTTAACAATACCAGCATAAAGGCATTGCCTAAGGGCGTTTACATCATCAACGGGAAAAAACAACTTATAAAATAATACGTATTCCTATCATGGGGGCCACCTGACTGAGTGTGCCCCCATGATGTTTTTAATCACACAATTATCAAACCAATGACAAGAAAACTACACTTGCGATGGTTAGCCACCGTATTGGTATTTTTATGTTTCTGCTCAGTAGCCGGGGCTTCCTCAAAACCTAAGAAGACCCAACTCAAGACGAGCGATGGCCGCGAAATCTACGGCATTGTTATTGCTGAGCTCGACAGCAACTCTACTCAATTTGAAGAAGAGCAGCAATGGCAATGGGCAAAGTTTAACGCCAAGTCGCCCTTAACCGTGAACACCGTGTTCAAAAACACGGCTTTTGCCAATTATGCAGGCTCTGCTGTGTTCAACAATCATTTACACGTAACCAACTACTATGCACCTTACGAGGGTTATGGCTACGTTACACTCTACGACTTTGACCTGGCTAATCCCGATGCCGAGCCTGGTTACCAGAGCATGTACGGCAACCTGAATGTAATGGCATGCGACCTGGCTTACCGTAAATCGAACGGTAAAGTGTACGGATTCTTCTGGGATGGCTCTAAAGCTACATCCGACGAAGACACCACGCAGTACATATTCGGTACGCTTGATTATAAAAATGCCACCTTCAATACCATAAACTCCAGGAACGACAACATTTATTACATTGCCCTGACGTTCGACAGCCAGGACCGCCTCTGGGGACTTGACGCCAACGGTAACTTGTGGAACATCAACACCGAAACCGGCAATGTAGTGGGCGGGGCTCACGTGCTTAACTTCCCAACGCAACCCGCGCAGTTCTTCCAGAGCATGACTTGCGATGAGCGCACAGGTTGCCTGTACTATGCCGGCATTGACGTTAACCATAAATCAGCACTCTACAAGATCGACCTGACTGATTACAGTGTAGCCAAAGTATCAGATATACCTAACGATTACGAAATAGTGGGTCTCTACATACCTGATGTTACCACCAACGATAACGCACCCGCAGGCATTAGCAACCTTACACTACAGTTTACCAATGGAGCCTGCGATGGCAAGGCTGTGTTCACTCTGCCCAGTGAAACCTTTGCCGGCCAGCCCATAAAGGGCAACGTAGATTACGCTGTACTTGCTGACAGCGACACGATTGCAACGGGCAGTGGAGCTGCCGGAAGCCGTGTTGAAGCCGCCATCAGCGTCACCAACGGATGGCACAAATTCTCGGTTGTAACTGCAAGCAACCATTTGCAGAGCCCTGAGAGTGAGCAACAGAAGCTGTGGGTAGGCACCGACACCCCCGTGAAGCCCGCTTTCGCCGAAGTTCAGCTCAACGGCAACAAGGCCAGTCTAACCTGGGCATCAGTTAAGCAGGGCGTAAATGGCGGTTATGTTAATCCAGCTGAAGTAACTTATACCGTAACACGTTATCCCGACAGCAGTGCAGTGGCAAGCCACTTAACCGACACTACCTACACATCGGTGCTGCCCGACGGTGTGCTAACCAACTACCGCTTTGCCGTTCAGGCAGAATTCAAGGGCAAAGTGAGCGATACCACGCGTACAGCAACCGTACAGTATGGCGATGCATTCAGCGTGCCTTACAGCGAGGACTTCAGCGACGACTCGCACTTCGACCTGTTTACGGTTGTCGACCGCGGCGGCCAGGGCACATGGGTTAACAGCTACCACAACACGCGCATCTTCCACTTCAGCGGTCAGAGCGACGACTGGCTCATCACACCGCCCATCAAGATGCAGGCTGGCGTGGAGTACGAGGTGCAGTGCAGTGCCTCGCCAGGCTATAGTAGCAATCCTGACTCGCTGCAGATTCTCATTGGCAGCGATGTAAATCCCGACCATTTCAAACCGGTAACCAACGGTGTGAGGGTAAATCAGGACAACCAGAATGTAAGCGGAACTTACTCTGTTGAGGCCGATGGCAATTACCGGCTGGCTTTCAGAAGCGTGGGCGACGAAAACTCTTACGGAATCATCCTCGACGACATCAAGGTAACTGCCAAGACCATGATGACAGCGCCCGACTCAGTGGCCAACTTAAAGGCAGTGGCTGCCGACAGCGCACGCCTTGGGGCCACACTTAGCTTCACCGCACCCGTAAACGATTTGAGCGGAAACAAGCTGAAGAACATCAGCGACATCAGGGTTTACCGCGACTCCACCTTAATTAGCACCCTTAAGGCTGAGCCCGGGCAACAGCTCACCGTGGCCGACGATGAGCCGCACAATGGATACAACACCTGGCGGGTGATAGTTAGCAATGGCAACAACAGTCCGGTGGCTTCCACAACTGCCTATGTAGGCATGGATATTCCTGATGTGCCACAACAGGTGAAGCTTACCGACAACTTCGACGGTACGGCTACACTCACCTGGGATGCGCCTTCAACACGTGGTGCCCGCGGCTTCTACGTAGACGCCCGACAACTTACTTACACCATCTATAATGCCAACGGTACAACAGTTGACAGCCTGCTTACAACCCAGGCACACAAATTCGTGGTTCCACAAAATGGCGACCAAACCGTGAACTACTACCTTGTGGCCGCTCGCAGCGTGGCCGGTACCGGCAATGCAGCCCGCAGCAATGTGGTGTATGGCGGCACTGTCGACGAACTGCCCATAAGCGACTCGTTCAGCGGCGGCAACTTCAACTACAAGCACTGGGGTTCTGAGAACTCTGCCAACTACAACTACTTCTCAACCATGAGCGATTACACTGCCGACAACGACTGGGGCGCCATGACGTGGACAGCCTACCAGAAGGGCGAGCAGGCATGGCTGCGCACCGGCAAACTGCATGTAACCGACGATAAGGATGACCGCCGTGTGGGCGTGTACTTCCAGTACTACGCCGAACCGGGCAAGGACCTTACACTCGATGTATATGCCGACCTTGCCACTCGCGACACGGCCATGCTCTACCACACTGATTACAAGAAGCTCGAGGGCACCAACGGCTGGCGCAAGGTGGTGGTTTATCTGCCACAGAAAGCATTCCAGGCTCCTTACTGCCTCATAAACTTTAAATTCACTGCAAACGAAACCGGTGTACCCGGTGTTCTCGACGACATCAATATTCGTAAGGTAAACCGCTACGATTTAACGCCTGCACTCACCGCTCCGGCATCACTGGTGCTCCACACTCCTTCTGATTATCAGGTTACCGTAGAGAACCGTGGCTATGCTACCATGAACAGTGCCGATTACAAGGTGAGTCTGCAAACAGCCCGCGGTGAAGCCGCAAGTACCCAGGGCGTTACGCTGGAGCCTAACACCATGCACACCTTCAAACTGCCGTTTACAGCGCAACTGGCCGATGGAAACACAGTGAGTTTGTTTGCACAGGTCGACGTGAACAGCGATCTGCCTGAGTGGGACGACGACAACTGCACCCCCGAGGCGAACTACGATGTACATGAGCCCCAGTTGCCCACAGTGGCCAACTTGAAGCTGAATGAGCCCAATGCCGGTGCAGTAACTTTGCAATGGCAGGCTCCGGCATCGCTCACCTATACCCGCTCCGAGGATTTTGAGAATGTGTTGCCGTGGCAGACTGACAGCGTGAATGGCTTTACCACCTTCGATGGCGACAAACGGCCCACCAACTCGTGGACACTGATGACTTATCCGCACATGGGTGAGCCGTTTGCCTGGATTCTGATGAACGGCAACCAGATTAAACTCGACAAGAGTCAAGCGGGCTTCGGCATGGGTCACAACAGTGCCCAGGCCATGCACGCCGTAAGCAACGTGCACGACTATTTGTCGCTCGATGCCAACAGCGACGACTGGCTTATCTCGCCAGAGCTGTCAGGCAAGGCCCAAACCATATCGTTCTGGGCTAACAGCGAGGGTCCAAACCCCGAGGACTTTGCCGTATATACCTCGACCTCTCTGCCTGATACTGCAAGCCTGAACAACAACAGGTTAGCTTTTGTTAAGTTCACGCCCTGCGCATGGACTCAGTACAGTTATGAGCTGCCCGAGGGAACCAAATATTTTGCCATTGTGTTCACCAGCAATCTTACCGGACTGGCTATCGACGACATAACCTATCAGGGCAAGGCACTCACTCTGAACGGCTATAACATCTACCGCGATGGCAAGCAAGTAGCCACAGTACCTGCTGCAACCACCACATGGACCGACAATGGGGTAGTGGGCGACCATGTTTACATGGTATCGGCCGTTTACACCGAGGGCGAGAGCAGCACACAGAAAGTAAGCACCGCTCTGGCCGTGTTCAGCATCAACGGTGAGCAGAACCGTGTAACTGCCGGCAATGCCAGTCTTGACTTCTACTGTACGGCTTCACAGCAAGTAGCTGTTTACACTGTAAGCGGCCAGCTGATGTTCAGCGGCGTGGTAAAAGGCAACCAGCATGTTGCCCTGCCGGCCGGCGAATACAGCGTAAAGATGGGTAAGCGCAGCGTAAATATGCTGGTACGCTAAAACTGAAATAACTCTTAATGAAAAAGGTTTGCCTTTCAAAATTGAAAAGCAAACCTTTTTTATTTAATCCGTTTCACTTATTATCTGCATATAGCGGTCATAACTTATGTGCTCGCCACCCATACTCTTGAGATGCGGCGTTTCAAACTGACAGTCAATCAGGTTGCCGCCATGTGCCTGCATGAGTTGCGCCAGACTGATAAGAGCAAGCTTTGAAGCCGATGGGCGCAGCGAGAACATGCTCTCACCGAAAAACGATTTGCCGATGGTTACACCATAGAGTCCGCCCACCAGTTTATCGGGCGCATTTATTTTGTAATGCACAACTTTGCGTGATAGATTTTGTTTGGAAGACGTGAAATGCTCTTTACGCTTTGCTGACCGATGACCTGCTGCAAATCTGCGCGGTGTTGCACAACCTTGGTGAGG
>Ga0256406_1004855_pt1 | contig 14919 bp, 17 predicted proteins | sample RumenRJG_03DNA_FD_185986 | JGI IMG/M metagenome (GOLD analysis project Ga0256406, IMG submission 185986) | Bovine rumen microbial communities from Lethbridge, Alberta, Canada - RJG_03 | ecosystem: Host-associated > Mammals > Digestive system > Stomach > Rumen | place: Canada: Alberta | collected... | reverse complement strand
CACTATAAAGCCTTATTTTATGCATACTTTATTCAGTTTTCAATGTACGAAATCTATGATTAATTCCTTACGGAAACAATCTCTAACAAGAACTGGTTAGGCTGTTAGTTTTCGGACAGTCTCCCCCTACTCTTCATCAGGCCTAGTCGGAGAAGAATAGCTTTAACTTTTTGTTTCATGTATTGCTTGGGTAAATACTTCTTTACAGTTGCGTCAAAATTGGCACCTTTTGTTATTTCATTTAATAAGTTGTTTCTATAATCAGGCTCTATAAATGAGTGCCTTAATTGTTCATTGTTTTGAATGGCTACATTAATGTCTACGTTTTTACAATCTATTTTTGCCTGCTGTAGTAGTTCTTTTCCTTTTAACGTCTGTATAAGTGCCAAAGATATGCCATTATGTAAAATATCCTTATCTTCACAGCTCCCCCAGGAATCTCCCAAAGTTACATCTGAAACTCTTTCCAATGTCGCATAATGGCATTCATAACAATTATCTGTGTAAATTGCTCCTTCAAGAAAAGAGATTAAATATGTATCCATTGTTCCTGGATAAGAAAATTGTTTTGTATCACCTTTTAAATAGAATCCCTTCTTGGATCTAAATGAAATAGACTCTAAAGAATTTAGGTCAACACCATGTTGCAATAAAAATTTCTGTAATAGCTTTACAGAAGGAGTTCCATGGCAAATCAAATCAATTGTATATAAGCGTTCACTTAATTTAGCACCTATAAAATTCACCAATCCAGAAACCTGGCAAGGCAATCCTACAAATAAAACCTTATTGCCTTTTATTAAAAGCTCCTTTATTGGCGTATATATTGTTGAAGAATTGCTTTTTACATATTTGGAACCTGCAAATTTCACTAACTCCTCAGGATTATTCGTTATGCCAAATGTGAATTCTCCGTTCTGAAAAAGACAACTACAAACATAACCTCCGTTTTCAATAAATGCCTTTTCTATGGCTATTGCATATCCCCCAGAAGACGAATTCTGCCTAATCTCTTGGTCGATTGCCCATCCCTGGCAGAAACTAATTTGTTTGGTTAATTGGACTGGATTTAATATTTGACATACTTTTTTGCATAATCCACATTCTACACATTTCTGTGTATCTATTATTGCGTTGACATTTTTAATATTATCCTCAATGTGGATTGCCGCTTTGGAACAAATATTAACGCAAGCCATGCATCCAACGCATTTATTAAGCGGGCAGACAGTTTCCAAGAAATCTCCTCCTACTCAATAGCATTTCGTAAAAACTCAAATGCCTTACTTCTTTCTTCTTGCAAATATTGATTAATATTGGCAAAATCAGTCGAATTATTTGCTATAGCGAAGTCCTCATAGGACACTAAATGTCTATGTTGCATGCCAGTATCTTTCAATATATCATCAAGTCGACTATTAAACCTTAATGGATAAACGCATATTATTTCTTTATTCAAATTGAGTCCAAACGACGTTGCGTGAAATGAATCGGTAAGGATATACTCTGCGCCATTAATCAAAGAAACAAATTCATTCACATCAGGAATAAAGACATGCCTATCAGCCGGAAGTCTTATCTGATCATATCGCGTACAAAATCTTACAAGTTTACATTTTTTTAGTTTTGCAAACTTTATCGCGTATCTATCAAATTCGCGATTTCTATTTAATTGATAAATTAATACATATTTATCTTTAATTTTTTTCTCACCAGAAAATGTGATCCAAAATTCTTTCGATAATAATAGTGTTGGATCCAAAACATGAACTGATTCTATCCCCATATCTTCTAGCACTCTTACAGCGCTATCCTCTCGAACAGATATCGCATCATATGTTTGAAGGAATGACTTAACTATTAATTTTTCTTTGTCATCAATTACACTTTTTCCAATACTTGACGAAAATGAAATTTTCTTTTTCCCCTCGGGAACCCACTTTAAAAAGTATGGTTCCTCGATACCATTATTCCACGTACTGTTCCATACCTGATCTGATCCTGTGCAATATACATCTCCTTTTGGAGGATGAGACTCTAATTGTTTCTCAGAATAAAATGGTGCAGTAAGGTTAATGTTATTTTCCATGAACCCCCAAAACACCTTTTTCCATTTTTTAAATGTCGGAATTAATATAATTCGCTTAAGCAGCGTCTCAATTGCATTATCTCCATTGGTCCATATTGTATATTCATTATTTCTTTGATGCTGCTTTCGTAAATAATTTACAATTTGAACATCATAACCTATCATCTCAAGAATCTTTTGGCTTGCGAAAACTTGAAGAGTAGAACCATAGTTATTGCTGTCTTGTGTTGTAATTAATATTACTTTTCTCCTATTCATGAGCGATAATCTTCCTGGCTACTTTCCTACGTATCATATGAATCTTTTACTATACATTCCTAATGTTTCAACTTGCATCAATTTCTATAATTAAGGGTTTTTGTCATCAAACCATTTGCTTTTTTTAATAGCTTTGTCCCGCCAACTATGATAATAAACGCTGCTAACCTATTTTTGATTCTGCAATTGGAATCACACAAAATATCCCATTTCAACTCATCTATCTTCTTATCTATATATTCATTCGATCTATCGCTCGACAAAAGTACTTGACAATAATCACTGAATTGCTTCGAGTGCGCTGCTTTTAAAGCAAATGGCCAATATCGTTCGCAATTGTCAACCAATTGATCTATTGCATCTATTTCATCCTTTAATGCCTTTTCATTTCCGTGCATAATACTGCCTATACGCTGGCGATAATAATAAAGGCGCTTTGTTGATATGGTTACCATTTGTGAATTGATATAATATTGATATGTCGTAAATTCATCTTCGTGGTATCTACCAACAGGAAATGGATATTTTAAGGCCAATTCTCTTTTTAATAAGATCCCCCAAGCATGCGTATCCATATTCCTTTGATAAAGCATTCTAATTAACGCCTCATGGCCTGTCACCTGTGAAATTGTTGATTTTTCTGAAGATTCTATTATTTTAGACTCGTAGCACAACCTGCAGTCCACGGTACTACAATCAGAATCATTATATAAGTTACTAACTAATTCTTCTAAATATTGTGGAGCTACAAAGTCATCGCTATCAATATATGTAATGTATTCACCTCTGGCCATCTTTGTGCCAGCATTGCGAGCATCGGACAAGCCACCGTTTGATTTGTGTATTACCCTTATTTGATCATATTGGGCACCATATTCATCACATATTGAAGGACATTTATCAGGAGATCCATCATCCACTAAAATAATTTCAAAATTTTTATATGTTTGACTTAAGATACTATCAATGCAGAATCTCAAATATTTTTCTACTTTATAAACAGGGACTATGACTGAAACCATCATCTCCGTAGTTCCTTCTTTAATGCCTTAAAGTAATATTTCTCGAGCCGCAACGCCTCTCCTGCAGAATCAAATCCAGCACTTGCAACTTCGTTTGCATAACTTTTTCTCACAGGCATATTTTTTTTCGTGTACTTCAGTACCTTTTCTGCCCATTGATCAGGAGAATCGCTAAGAGGAATGAAATGCCCAAGCTCACAGGCATTGGCCTCTCTTGTAACCTCTGTTGAAAAGAACATTGGAAGACCGCAACTCTCAGCTTCAAGTCCTACTACCGGCAAACCCTCATACAAACTTGGGAGAATAAAGCAATCCATGGCATTATAGAACTGCTGAATATCCTCTCTACGTCCCAAATAATTAATGCGATCTTTAATATTTAGCTCTTCTGCCTTTTTTTTCATGGGTTCAAGTAATTCACCCGCACCTATTAAGCACATCACTGCTTTAGGTTCTTTTTTAGCAATAGCGGCAAATATCTCTATCAAATGAACAGAATTCTTTTGAGCTGTAAATCTCCCTATGTGTCCAATGACAATCTTATCTTCCCAGCCAAACTCTTCCCTTGTTTTCACGCGGAGCTCAGGATTATATGCGTTGAATTTGGTGTTAATTACCGTCTTAAATACATCAACTTTTCCGGCATCGAACCATTTATCTCCGAACTGCCATCTGCCGCAATCTTCTCCACATGACATATAGTAGTTAGCAAACCATTTAGACATAGGCTTGAGCATCTTCTTGATAATTGTCTTTTTATCGCCTTCATGTGCCATTGAAAGACTTTCGGAAATACGCACAGGAATATTGCATTGCTTAGCCACAAACATAGGGAATAGGTTCATTGTGCTGTTATAAGCATGAACAACCGGGTACTTGTTATCCTTGAATATCTTTTTCATATCAGACATATTCTTGAAAATCTTCTGATATGGTGCTATTTCATACACTCTACCGCCAAGTGACTTAATTTCTTCCTTAGGTATCGCCTCAGAATCAGCATCACAGATAAAATCAAACTGAACTTTATCTCTGTCTATATGACGATAGTATTCCATTATTAAATTCTTTTTGCCGCCAGAATTCATCTTGCCGACTATGATTGCAACCCTGATCATGTTTCTCTCCTTATCCCTCAAACTAGTATCTGAATCACTTGCAGTTAAAAAACTCCTCAATTTTGCCTATTACATAACCCTGATCCTCTTGTGACAGGTTGTAATACATAGGAAGTCTTACAAGTCGATCACTTTCAGCTGTTGTATATATATCTTTCCCTGCAAAGCGGCCAAACTTCATTCCGGCAGGTGCACTATGAAGCGGAACATAATGGAATGTACAGAGAACATCATTAGATTTCATAAACTTAATAAAAGCCTGACGAGTCTCCATATCCTTGCATTTTATATAGAACATATGAGCATTGTGAACGCATTCTTTAGGGATGGTCGGCAGTTCTATGATGCCTTTATCTGCGAGAGGCTTCAGTTTCTGATAATACCTATTCCATGCTGCCAATCTATTGTTATTAATATCATCCGCCTTTTCTAACTGAGCCCACAGATATGCTGCATTCAAATCGCTTTGTAAATAGCTGTCGCCAAAATCGACCCAATTGTATTTAGCCACTTGTCCCCGGAAGAATTGCGCTCTATTAGTTCCCTTCTCACGAAGTATCTCCGCCTTTTCAATATAAGCAGGATTATTGATAACTATTGCTCCGCCTTCTCCCATGGAATAATTCTTAGTTTCATGAAATGAATAGCATCCAAAATCTGCAATAGTTCCTAGATATCTGTCTTTATACTGAGCCATTACACCCTGGGCAGCGTCCTCAACAACAAGCAGACCGTGTCTATGAGCAATGGCCATTATGGTTTCCATTTCGCAAGCAACACCTGCATAATGCATCGCACATATAACCTTTGTTTTTTCAGTTATAGCATCTTCTATCAATTTTTCATTGATATTCATTGTGTCCGGCCGGATATCCACAAAAACCAATTTTGCTCCTGCAAGAACAAATGAATTTGCAGTACTAGAAAATGTAAAACTAGGAAGAATAACCTCATCCCCAGGCTTTATACCGCATAACAAAGCTGCCATATCCAGTGCTGTAGATCCACTCGTCGTTAGCATCACTTTGAGGGCATGGAATCTATCTTCCATCCATGAATCGCATTTCTTTGTGAATGGTCCGTCTCCGCAAATCTTATGGTTTGCTATTGCCTCCTTCATATATTCAATTTCTGTTCCAACGTATGGCGGTACATTAAAATGAATCATTTTCTTCTCCCTCATGATTTTTTGAATATTAATAAAACAGCCTAGCTATTACGGCTAAGCTGTCTCTATACTCTGATTTGTATATTTTTGATTTTTATGCGAGTGCAATCTTCTGCTTTTTACGTTGGCCTACTCACATTCCACTTTTCAATAACGCTATCATCATTCTCGTTATTGCTATTCTATTTATCTTGTCTTCAATAAATTTAATATGCTTGATCAATTTTTATTTTTCCGATAAGACTGCTTACATCATCGTCATTCATTATTTTGTGAAAAACCACTTTACCCTCTAGATCCTCATTGTTGCGCAATATATCAATGACTTTTTCATTACAACCGGCATGGACCTTATACCCTTTACCGAGTAAAAATTCAGCAAGTTTCTGTCTATCTGGTTTTTCAATTCCTATAATTAAGGTCTTTAACATTTCACATTTAAGAATTTGACACTACCTACTACATGATAGTGAATCACTCCACGTATCAAAAGAAACAGAATCTATAACCTTGCCATCGTTCAGCACTACAATGTTCAAGCCCCTGCTTTTAATAGAATAGTCAATTTCATCTACTGAAATGATGCTATTCGTTACCCCGTGTTCATACCCGGAACTTCTTACATAAATATTCTGACCATTAAAGTACTCAATTGTCTCGTGACCGGAGTTCTCATACACCACTTTTCCATTATCAACAACGCCTATATATGAATCTCTATATCCGAATCCTCCTTTTAGGCCACAACGTTCTAATAAACTCTGTAAATTATCGTTCCATGATACAGATGCATCATCATATACCGTGATGATAAATGTCCTGCCCTGCAGCTGATAAAGATAGGTATATAGATTAGTTATTTTGTTAACAGGCGTCTCAGTAAAGTTTATTCCATTTATGCCATAGTGGTTTTTCCCATCGCTTTTACTTAAGGAAAGGTAATCTCCGTGATCATCAATAGTATCTATTTCAGCTGATATCGCCCATGAATCCCTATCTAACTTACCGTACATTGATTGAGAAACGTCGATTCCAGTCCCGTCACCAAAATCAACAATTCTTCTCTCGTTGGTAGTATTTTTTAAAAGAAGCCAGTCATCATATGAAATATCATCGATATACAACTTACTTACCGGATAAATCACTGTGCCACTGCCTGTGTTTATAGATTTTGATCCCAACCAATTCCAGTATCCCGGGTGTCTCTTTTCGAGCAACACCAGATCATCGGCAGCCTCAACTACCTTACTGTTCTTCAGACTCATAACACAAAGGAGCGTGAGTACTACTGAAAGAATAAGTGATATAATTCTCTTGCCCCGCTGATCTATCTTTATCGTCATGTGATTCCTTGTTCACACTCCTTGTCTGAGTTATTCTTCCTATTAAAGCGCTCTCAAAATCAATCCACGCCTTCACCGTAATATATATAGGATGTATTCCCTTTGTAGTACATATAATGGACGGTTTCTAAGAAGGGAATATAATAATTCCAGATATCAAGATTTTTTTCATTTCCTTTGTTATTAGAAGCCTTATCAATGTTAATAAGTCTGATCAGATGATCCTTATACGCTGTGTTACTTGATAATTCGTGCCATAAATTACGAATATATTTCTGCGGAGTAGTTTCTCCTCTATTGCGGAGATAGTTTTCAAAATTGATTGTCGCCTCTGATCTTATGTATCCATACTCGGCAAGTTCCCACACTTCATTTGTTGAAGGAATATAATAGTCAATGTTCTTATCCCTAAGGTCATTATGTTTTATATTATTGAGATTCTTAAGGTCAATAGACGTATCTATCAACTCATTATGTGAAACAATAATTGTATTATCTCTCGGAAGGGATTTCTGCATTTCATTATCACTGAAGGCAACACCATCCTGCTCATATACTTTTTTAAGGATTGCAATAGGAACTTCTCCATATAAAGTCGATGATAATTCAATCACAGCCTGCATCCAAGTCATACAATTTTTCTCCTGGTGTCCGTTCCTATATCTGCTATGTCTGCGTCAATTTATTTTTTCAGCACCGTTCATACCGCTCTCTACTTATCAAAACCCTTATCCCTTATTCTCTACCTATCAATACTCTCGCCGTTCCCAGTCTCTTTTCTTATCCAGTACCATTTGCTCTTATTCTCTATTTCTTCCTGGCTGCTTGTCCGCCACTCGCTCGTCTTCTCATCCCCATATCCACTCTGTATACCAGCCCACTCTGAAATTTCTGTTAATTTTCCTCCCTATAATGTCAAGCAAAAAATGCTCCGGGCTGTGTTTATGTGGTTATGTGGTTTGGTGTGAGGTATAATATTTTTATGCCTCTCCAAAGGACTGGGCCCTTTTCTCCACACACTCTCGGCACTCTCGGCACTCTCCATGCCGACTCTTTTCATCTCACCCTTTGCCGCTACCCCGGCAAATAAACAAACAAATCAAACCATCCGGACCATCCGGACCATCCAAAATAAAAAAGAAAAGAGCAGCAACTCCGCTGCCGATAACCACACCATAAAAAGAACAGAGTAGCAAGCCCGCTGCCGATAACCACACCATATAAAAGACCAGAGAAGAAATAAACAGTAAATTTACAAAGTAAATGAAGGAGTGTGATCGACTTGCGGCCGCTCTCTACTATCTTCTCGCCACAGGTTTTCTTATCTACTATCCGTTCACCCTGCCCCTATACCGCTTTTTACATATCCAAAACCCACAGGTCGCTACCATCTAAAACCCTCAAAATTTCAAATCAAGCACTTTTCTCCTACTACTCAAAAACCGAAGGCTTTCCTGTTTACCACCGTTTGGAGCTGAGGTGACTATCAAGCAGTGGTGAGGAATAAGGCTTTTGTATAGTAAAGAGGTAAACCTCCGGTTTCTTCGCTCTGTAAATTATAGACGTCAAAATGAACAAAAAAGTAGTAGAAAGGAAGAAATTCTTCTCACTAACTGCACAAAATCACTATACAAAAGCCGGAGGGCGTACTGTTTACCACCGTTTCGAACTGAGGTGACAGTCTTATAGTAGGAACCTGGGGTTTTAGACCCCACTATACAAAAGCCTCTGTCCGCCGAGTAGGTAAACAGGTATTCCTGTCAATTTTTAGATTTATATCGTGCAAGCCCCTGGCTTTTAACCCCTAAATCTCAAAACCCACCCGACTCGACTGTCCAAATCTCACTCTATTTAAACTAAAAAAGCCCCAAACAGTATTAAGGTGATGACATAGATTTCATCATCTTAATACCGTTTGGGCATAGAAAAAACTAATATTTCTGTTTTAACCCAACATACGCAAGTACTTTATTACATAATCGGGCGTTGTACCTGATACCGCTCGATAGCATACAATCAATACTCTCTTCAATTTCCTTTGCCGATGCAATTTTGTTATCGTAAGCCAACATCATTACGCCGAGAGTTCCAACGAATTCAATCTCCATTTGTTTCGCTATGCCGCGTGCCTTGTGTTCATCTAGCAAGAGAAGGTCTGCTTTTGACTCAGAATAAAGGACTATTGCCTCACTTTCGCCAGCATCCAATCCTGTGGCACTACGGAGAATATTTACAGCTTCAGAATTCTTTACATTCAAGATTTTAATAAAATCGCATCGTTTTATCTGCTCGGCCTCATCTTGAAACATATCATTTGTAGTCAACTCATAAAATACAGCTTCTGGGATACTTATTTCATGATAAAGCTGCTCTAGCCATTCAAGATGTCCTGCCTTCATCAAGGCAATAATCGGTGTAGTATCGGAAACAACTATCATCCCAGTTTTGCCTTAACCCTTTCAACAGTCTTTATTTCGTCTTCAAATTCATCATCCGTCATATCGACATAGTCAATTCCCATCTTTCCATAAAGCGCAATTAAGTCAAGCTTATTCATTCCAAGCATCTCTGCCGCACGACCAAAAGAAATAACCTCGTCCTTGATATAGGGATAAATCAGCATGGCATCACGCTTCTTCTCGGCATCGCTGTCTTTTACAACCACAAATCGAACGATCTGTTCAGGAACTTCAATACTAACATCTTTTTTGGCTACTGACATAATTTGAGCTCCTTTCATTACAAGTAATCTTTGCAAAAAATAATATCACAAAATACTAAGGAATTCCACTTATCAATGGTATATCGATAGCGTACATATACTCATTTTTTGCATTTTCCTAGGGCTCACATAATAAGTATAAAAGACTTATTCACCATCTGGTGCACGCACGGCAATAACTTCTGTCGTCATTTATTGAGGCCGTTTAGGCCCCTGAAAGCAAAAAATAGCCCGCCAGGTGACTATCGATCATTCTCGACAGTTACCCAGCGGGCTACTGATTTCTTTATTCTGTTATTCTACATCTTCGTTTATGTTTTTCCCTGTCTTAGCGTATCTTAAACCGTCTCCGCCAAGAAGCACCTCTTCTCCGATAACGTAATCACCATGGAAGAACTTTGTCGGGTCCATCCCAAGAGCCTCGATCACACGGCAGGCCAGCTGAAATGATGCTGTTCGGATATTTCTCTCTCCGCTCTCAAAACTCTGATACTGGCGGAGGCTAATCTTCGCTCGATCCGCGACCTGCTGCTGGGTCAGTCCTTGAACAACCCGTTTCTCCCGGAGAATATCATCCATCTTATTTGAAAAATGAACCATCTGAAACCCCATTCTGCATCTCTCCTTTACGAGCATTTGATCGTATTATACGAGCAATTGCTCATAAAGTCAATGCTGATTTTTACCGTGCCTTCTCCGCTTGCTTCAAATCGAAATAAACCGCGTCAAGGCGCACTACCCCCACAGCCCGGAATGTAACATCCTTTTCCCACCCACAGGTCTCATAAATAAACCGGACAAGCGCCATGATTTTGACGGTATACTGATCCCCGCTCACCCGAAATCTATGGGCTCCCTCATCATCAATCCCACAAGACTGAATTCCAAATACCCTATCCTCCGGGCTGAACATGAAGCGAGCATACTCCGGGTGTCCTATCGCCTCAGCTGTTGTCTTATATACAAAGATTCTCCCGTTCTTCAGATCGAAGGAAATCCCTGGACTGCTATAATCCAAACCCATAGTTCACCTCCATCACACATCACTTTTCTCTGTAAGCTGCGCCATGGGGACAAATGACTCTCCTATAGCCATTTCTTGTGTCTGCTTATGCTCCTCCAGTGAAACACCGAAGGTATTAGCAATGTCCGCAGGGTATGGCTTAATACCGAGGGTAGCCTTCGCATCATGCATAGTTTTTTCCCCTATACGGTATTGGGCCATTAGTTTTTTTATCTCGGTAGATTCAACCGGACCATCTTCCAGCGCTTTTGAAATCAGAATTGCTGCAAGCTCATGCTTATTGCTGGGCAGTGCATCCATTGAAACCGCCAGCCCATCACGCTTTTCAGGGAGAGTTTTCTTCTCCGGTGAATCCAGCCATTTGAATCCTGTCTTCGCACGTATCTCAAAGAACAAATCACTGCCCTTGGAATCAAGGCTGTTCTTGATTTGTCTTACGATGCGGATTTCCTTATCAGCTTCATAACGTTCTACCTGAAGAACGCTTCTCGCTGATGCAACCACGTCAATACTTCCAAGACCTCTATACAGTTCTTTTGATCGTTCCGTCTTAGTCAGATGACCGATCAGCACAATAGCGCAGTCATAAGCTTTCGCCCACATGCCGATTCGGCGCATGAGTTTTCTGGCACGGACCGCAATCTGAAGATCCGAGTCATTCCCGATGTAAGACTGTATTGGATCGATAACCACCAGCTGTGGCCGGAACGAAATAATCGCTTCCCTGATCCACTCGTCATCAAGGGTAAGCCCTTCATACACTTCTTCATTAATAAAAGCGATATTTCTGCAATCGGCACCGCAAGCTTCCAATCTCGGCTTAATAGTATCGGCCGCACCATCTTCAGAACACTGGTAGATGATCTTGTGTGGTCTTCCGAATGCCTGACCATCTGGCGTTGCGCCACCGGTAGATAGCTCAGCGATAAGATGCATCATCATGGTCGATTTTCCATCTCCGGGATCACCTTGCAGGAGCGTGATCTTTCCAATAGCGATATACGGATACCACAGCCATCTCACCGGAACTGCTTTTACATCGCTATACAGCGTCAGTAATTGGCTTTCCATCTCGCTCACACGCTCCTCCCTTCTTTGGCCTTTTCACAGGTATGAAAAAGCTCAGTATCATTATATAGCGGAAACTGCGTTCTCAGTTCACCCCATTAGTTCGTGTTTACTCCAAAACTCGAACTGCCAGTTCTAAAATCTGGCTAAGATGGTGCAGGTGATAGACCAATCATTTCAGCACCATCTTAAAAATAAAGTTGCTATGTGCAGAATCTGACGGTAATATCCGACTACCTTATGCGGGCCAATAGAAAGGAAGGTACCAATGGCCATTGATAGTGAAAGCATAGGTAGGCGCATAAAGCATTACCGCTCAGAGAAAAAACTGTCACAAGAAGAACTTGCTACTGCAATCTTTATCACTCCAAGACATGTGAGTAACCTTGAAACCGGGGCGAAAGCTCCAAGTCTGGAAATGTTGATTTCTATCGCCAACGCCCTGGACGTTTCTGCCGACGATCTTCTTACGGATAATCTGAAACACTCCAGCTCGCCCGTTGACACAGAGATTCACGACCTTCTCCTCGACTGCAACCATGACGAGAAGGCGATTCTCACAAGGACGCTGACATTCCTGAAGGCGCTGCTTTCGGAGTTCGGCGTATAACAAAAAAACTGCCCGCGTAAGCCACACCAGTTCCCTCGGTTCTCCCTGGGGGCTGTCTGTGGTATACGCGGGCATAAAGAAGCCCAGCGGGTCGCTTGCTTACTATAAGCAGGTTACCAGCTGGGCTGTGTATTATTCATGTATCTCAATCGGTAATCCATCCGGATCGTGGAAGAAGGTCATCTTTTCGCCAGTGAACGTATCCGTTCTGACAGGCTCACAGGAGATTCCCTTTCCCTCCAGCTCCGCCACCGTCTCGTCCACACTCTCCACCTTAAACGCCAGATGGCGCAAACCGTAGGCTTCCGGATTCGAGACGCGGGCTGGTCTGTCCTTCATAATAAAGAGCTCCAGCTCTGTGGCATCATTGATCCTCAGATCAATCTTCCAGTCATCCCGCTCCGGTCGGTAATTTTCCCGGATGATCGGAAAGCCGAGAAGGTCATGGTAGAAATGGATCGCAGCTTCTTTTCCGGAGCAGATGATAGCGATATGGTGGATTGTGTTCATAATCATGCTAATCCGTTAATCTCCGTTTCTAATGCAGCAATCGACTCCATAATCTCATCAAAGGATGGTTTATCCCCGTAAATCATATCCTTCATGTGATCATAGTCTATGCTCAAATCCTTAATTGCCGCTTGACTTGGAACAAGTCTTACTGTGCCGATTTGTGCGGTTTCATATGAAGCGTTCTTTGCATAGTAAAACTTGAGTTTGAATTTCACATCCTGGTCCAGGAGTTCTTTTCTGCTGAAAGCCTCCTTCTTCACACCGGTCCGGCTCATTTGATAAAGGTCATAGTAATGCCTAGCATAGCGAGCAGGAAGCCCCTTTTGCTCATAAGATGCCGCGGTCTTATGCAGGATTGTGACCTTCTCCCAGAATGTTCTTTCTACATCCACAGTAGGCACGATAGTATCTGATTGCTGGAATGCACTCGGAAACTGCTCAGCCGCCGTTGAATAAATCTTAACGGGATGTGAGGGAACCCATTCCGCCAACGGTCCAATCTCCAGCCTGATTTCCTGTCTCAAGTAATTCGTGTTGAACACATGGGGATAAAAGAAATTGACCGTGCATTGTTCCTTATCGTCCGGGTCCATGGTCACAGACACGCTTCGGCCTATCAGGCTGCTCATATCTTTTTCCATCTGCGGTGCAAAAGTACTGGTTAAGAACTCCGAGGCGTCCGCTACTGCTTTTTTGTTGAACTTGTCCTGCTGAGTTTTGGAGCGTTCCGCCCATGGTTCATGGATGCCATAGCCAAGGAGCCTCCAATCCATTATTAAGTCGATATCCTCTGAAAAACGTTCAATAACGTGATACGCCTTGCTGAGACTCGTGCCACCTTTAAAAATGAAGGACTGTGGCCATGGCGACCTGTGAAATAGGTAGTCCAAAGTTAAGCAAACCCAGAAATCCTTTTCAACGATTGCCGGGTTGATAATGCCTGCCCTATCCGCGGCATTGCCGAATAGTACTTCTCGATCTGTATCACTTGATTTTGCAATCGTAATCATGCTGGGTTCACCTCACAAATCTTCTTGATTTCCCTGTAGATCCATCCAGAAGCAGTCCTGGCCTCTTTTAATAAGGTTTCCCTTTCCTCCGCTGCAATCACAGAAGAAAATCTGTCTGTCTGATCCTGAGTCATGTTTCCTTTTCCGATGGCACGAATGGCTTGAATTATCATTACAGTAATAGGTGAGTATCCATTGATCTCTCGCGGCATAACATGCTTAAACTTCAGAGGCGTCTTGCCAATCACATAATCACGATAAGGTCCATCACTGACATATTCCCACACATTCGGAACCTGCGTCGAAATATGCAGAATGTTCAAGGCGGTATCCCCCGACGGAGCGATATTCCAATTAAACCGTCGCGCCAATGCTTCAGCTATTTTATCGATCCTTGGAACGCCATATTCTTGAATCAACTGACTGTATGCCGGCTTATCATAGACTCCATTTATGACACGACGTATCTCGCCGTTCTTCTCAATCCGGAAAAGAGCCTGACTCACAGAATTCGCATCAGCAATATCAAGAAAATCCGACGCTGAAAATGCTGTACCATATGGAAAGCCTGCGATGCGCTCTTCAATCTGTGACTGATACTTTGGTCTTTCGCTCATCTCTCCACGCCTCCTTTCTCGTAAAGCAAATTATACTCTTTTCTTTACGAATTGTCAACTCAACGAGGGTTACTTTGGGCTTGCTTTGTAAAGTTTTTTATTCTATTTTCTTTACGAAATGATTGCGCTGAGAGATGGAAAAAATCTGGCAGGAATCACCGCATCAGCTCGTCTTCAGCAATCTGCATTATCGAATCCGCCTTGAACTCGACCGTAATCTCATCCCCGACCGATAGTGTAAAATAAATTGTGTAAGTAATTAAGAACCGGTATAATTACACCATTTGTTGACTATAAGTTTTGAACGAAAAGGAGAACCATTTTGGCAAAAGTGCAGCACAAAGAAGGCGCGGAAGA
>Ga0256406_1004852_pt1 | contig 14930 bp, 13 predicted proteins | sample RumenRJG_03DNA_FD_185986 | JGI IMG/M metagenome (GOLD analysis project Ga0256406, IMG submission 185986) | Bovine rumen microbial communities from Lethbridge, Alberta, Canada - RJG_03 | ecosystem: Host-associated > Mammals > Digestive system > Stomach > Rumen | place: Canada: Alberta | collected... | reverse complement strand
ACCTTACGGGGTAAGGGGGTACTGGCTCATGGTCGGTCGGATTACACGCTTGTATGGCTAAAAACAGACAGACATGTCTCAAATGGCGGCAAAATTAGACCTTTGAAAATTATCTGCGGATTTTAGGAATATAGCGACTTTTCTCCAAAAACACGCTGAATAATGACGAATTCTTTCGTTTTATCAGTCATAAGTCAGGCGATACTCGGCATAAAAAGAAAGCTGCCTTTCGTTACTCTGCACATGACTGTCACCGACTTTCCGTCTGCTGCTCAGGCCAGTTTACGAGAAACAGCCGTTCCGTGGCGCGTGTAAAGGCGGTGTAGAGCCAGTGGATATAGTCGGGTGTGAGCGTTTCGGTGGTCATATAGCCTTGGTCGATATAGACGTGCGCCCACTGTCCGCCCTGCGCTTTGTGACAGGTGACGGCGTATGCGTATTTCACTTGCAGGGCGTTATAGTACGGATCTTCCTTGATTTTCTTCATTCGTTCCGCCTTCGAACGGATGTCGGCATAGTCTTCCATGACGGCGTTGAAGAGTTGCTCCTCCTGCTCGCGGGTGAGTGCCGGCGCCTCGGTATGGAGGGAATCGAGCACGACGGTTGTCTGCAGCTCCACGTCGTTGTAGTCGGGGAACGTCAGCCACACGTCGGCGAAGCGGAAGCCGTACAGTTCGCGGATGTTGCGCACACGCTGGACGCAAGCGCGGTCGCCGTTGGCAATAAACGAGAACGCCTTTTTCTTCTCTTTCTCCTCGCTGCCCCAGAAGTAGTTGTTCTTCACGATGAGCAGCATATCGCCCGTCGTGAGTTCCTCTTCGCGCCCGAGAATAGTGTTTCTGATGCCCTGGTTATAAGCGTTGGCGCGCTTGTTGGAGCGTGTGACGACCATCGTCTCGTCCTTTCCCACCTCACGGTAACTGCTCTCGAGCGCCTCGATAAGCTCATTTCCCGGGACGTTGCTGATGTCTGCAAACTGGCTGAACTGGATGCGTGGCAACTGAATGAGCCGTTCGCCCGTAGCCTGCTGCCGAATCAGCGTGGCGTTGTAGAGAATACCGGAGTCCTGTGCCTGGCGAAGCACTTCGTTCAGGTCGCATTCGAACACGTCAAGACCGTAACCGCGCATCACGTCAGCCACCAATGCCGGCGACTCCTCCTCGCCGACGGGCGGCAGCTGTGCCTTATCGCCGATGAGCAGCAGGCGGCAGTTGCGACCGGAATAGACAAACTGCACAAGGTCGTCCAGCAGCCGTCCGCTGCCGAAGATGCTCTGACTCTGTCCGTCGTTGGCAATCATTGATGCCTCATCGACGATGAACAGCGCGTCCTGCTCTTTGTTGTAGTCGAGCGAGAAACGCCCCAGCCCTCCTTCTCCTGACTGCTGACGATAGATGCGGCGATGGATGGTGAACGCCTCGTGCCCGCTGTTCAGTGCGAACACCTTTGCTGCACGACCGGTCGGAGCCATGAGCACCACTTTCTGCTGCAGCTGCTTCATCGTCTTGACAAACGCACTCGCCAACGATGTCTTTCCCGTTCCGGCACATCCGCGCATAATCATCACCGGCTGCGACCGTCGGCTCGTCAGAAAACGGCAGAACGTCTGCAACGCCTGCTCCTGTTCAGCGGTCGGTTCCATGCCGAACGTTTCGCGTATGATGAGTGCCAGCTCGTCTGTAATCATGATTTTATCGGTTCAAATCCCTTTTTTCAGCAAATTGTTGTATCTTTGCAAAATACTTATCTTCTGCAAAGATAATAAAAAACAAGGGGAGAGCGTAACAAATAGCCCGCTTTTTTCCTGAGACAGTTTTTCTTTTCTGCAGGGATGAGGTAAAAAAAATAGAATTAGAATCATGAAGCATCGTCTGAATTATCTGTTGGTTGTCTGCGTGCTGGTGATTGCCGTGGCGTGTTTTCTGAGTGTCAGCCGCCCGTTGACATTCGAACGCCAGCGTGCCGAACGCGAGAAAGTGGTCATGGAACGCCTGCACATCATCGGGCAAGCACAGGAGACCTATTGCCGGCAACACGGCCATTATGCGGAATCGCTCGACACATTGGTGCGCAACGGACTACTGGCTGACTCGCTGCTGTTCGTGCCCTACTCCGACCACGAACGCTTTTCGCTGCGCACGACCGTGGAGATAACACCGTCGGGACGCTCCCTCCCGCAGATGGAGTGCGGCGCACATTACCGCCAATATCTGCATGGACTTGACGAAGCAGCCATCGGCAGCCTGACAGAGAAAGCGGAACAGACGGGCGACTATCCCGGAGTGAAAGTGGGTGGATTCTGAAAATGTGCTGACGCCCAAAATGAATACTTATGCAAATTCTGTCTCTTGAATGACCGCCTTGCAAATAGCTGATAATCAATGACTTAAAAACCACTTTCCAAAAGTGCCACTTTTGCAAGCTAAAAGTGGCACTTTTAGGAGCTGAAAGGGGAACTTTTGGAACGCAAAAGTGGCACTTTTGGAAAACGAAAGTTCAACCGCATATTTATACGTCTTTAAGCGTATAATTATTCAACCTCAAAAAGCGTCATCCCGACTCACCCATCCCTCGAATATTTTCGGGTCAACTGAACGTCCCCGCAAACTGCGCACGACAGAAAAATCGTTGAAATAGTCGTCGTCGCTTTCAAACCACCAGCTGCCGCCGACGTCGGGAATGGTCTCTATCTGCTGCTTGAGGCGGGCAACATATTGCGGGTTGACGACGGTGAGAAAGCATTTCCCGCTCTTCATGCGCAGGGCGAGCACCGTGTGGCGCTTCCGCTTGGGGGCGACGGTCGGCTGCCAACCGCGTGTGGAGGTTGAGACCCGGATGTTCCATCCGTAGTTGCTGTTCAGGTGGTCCATGTACTGCCGGAACAGTTTCCCGTGCGAGGAGGTGTCGCGCAGTCGCTTGCTGGCGATATAGAGATGTATCATCTCGTGGAGCAACACGTTCTGCCACTCGCGTTCACCGCAGTCGTAATAGGTGGAGATGCGGATGGTGTAGTCGCTGTTTCTGACCCTCACCCAGCTCCTTTTCCGCTTATATGCCATAGAGCCCAACCGCGTTCGTGAGCGGGAAAGCAAAAGGCGCGGTTCAGGCAGTTCACCGTTGAAATACTCCCGGTTGAACTGTGTGAACCACGCCTTCAGTGTTTCTTGATTCATGTGTGGGGCACCGACTATCTACCCATGTTGAAACCTACGCGGATACCGTCGTAGTTCTTGCTGATGGTTCCGATGGCTTCGATGCTCGAATTACCACTCATGGCAGCCAGTGTCTGCAGCACGCTCAGCAGTTTTTTCGACTCAAACACGATGCTGATGCCGTTCAGCCCACTCCGTTTCACGTAGCCGTTGAGCGTAAGCAACAGGGTCTTCAGCTTCAGCGCACCCGTCTTCTCGTCCAGTGTGTAGGTGCCACTGAGCGGTTTTCCGTCCACTTTGCCTTCAAACGTGTTGTCATTTGTGAACGTGATAAAGGTGTTCGCACTGCTGATGCCCACCTTATCGTATTGCTCGCGCAGCTTCTCTTCGATTTGCCGTGCAGCCACTTCGCCTCCCGCCTTTGCCAGAAGGTTCTCTGTGGTAAACGCCACGCCCGGTCCGGTGTATCGCCACGAGCCGACGAGCTGTTGCGCGTTGACCTTGTCCAGTCCGATGACGCTGGTAATCACGTTGGTGATGGAGCCGCCGTTGACGATGGAGCCCAGCACATTGCCCAGCACGTTACCGTTTCCGGTGCCCGTTCCCATGGTTGCGCATCCTGTCGTAAGCAGGCAGGCAGCGCCAATCACGAATAATGAAATCTTCTTCATAGTCTATGTTTTTTAATGAGTTGATGCGTCAGACGTGGCAATACTGATGACTTTATCAACAGCAGCCGACAGTCCGTCGATGTTCTTTCCCCCGGCAGTAGCGAAATGGGGCTGTCCGCCGCCACCGCCGCTGATGAGTTTCGCTGCCTCACGCACCATCTGACCGGCATTCAGCTGCTGCTCGCTGACCATGTCGTCGCTCAGCATCACCGTTAGAAGGGGCTTGTCTTGATGTTTAGAACCAATAACGCAAAGCAATCCTTCTGGCACTGCCTGTCGGAGTTTGAAGGCAAGGTCTTTGGCGGCGTCAGGCGTGAGAGGTAGTACGGCTCTGATTACCTTCATGCCGTTTTTGTCTTGAATCTTGTTGAGCAACTGTTCTTTGAGACGTTCCACTGCTTGTGCTTGGAAACTTTCGATTTCCTTTTTCATGCTATCATGCTCGTCAAGATATTTTGTGATAACCCCTCGCAGATCTTTTGCGTTGTTGAACAGCGACTTCACTGCACGCAGGGTGTCTTCCATTTGATAAAGCATCTCCTCACATTCGCGTCCAGTCATTGCCTCGATGCGGCGGATACCGGCAGCTACTGAACTTTCGCCAACGATTTTGAAGAAACCTATCTGACCTGTGCTGCGGGCGTGGATACCACCACAGAGCTCACAACTGTTACCGAAACGAACTACGCGTACGCGGTCGCCATATTTCTCTCCGAACAGGGCTACGGCTCCCAACTTCTTCGCTTCCTCAATCGGTGTGTCGCGGTGCTCGTCGAGAGCGATGTCCTGACGCACCATGTCGTTCACCATCCGCTCTACGGCACGCAGCTCCTCGTCGGTCATTTTCTGGAAATGCGAGAAGTCAAAGCGCAGGGTGTCGGGACTGACGAACGAGCCTTTCTGCTCCACATGCTCGCCGAGCACCTGCTTCAAGGCATAGTGGAGCAGGTGGGTCGCCGTATGGTTGGCGGCGCTGCCTTCACGCTTGTCCGTATCGACACACGCCATGAAGTTGGCTTCGGGATGCTTCGGCAGCTCGTTAACGATGTGCACGCTCTGGTTGTTCTCCCGTTTGGTGTCGATGATGTTCACCGTCTCTTCTTCATTGACCAGCACACCGCAGTCGCCCGTCTGTCCACCCATCTCGCCATAGAACGGCGTATAGTCGAGTACCAGTTCGTAATAGCTGTTTTTCTTCTGTGTCACCTTTCGGTAGCGGAGAATCCGACATTCATATTCGGTGAAGTCGTAGCCCACGAACTGCTGCTCAGTCTGCTGCCCGCCATCGGGATGTTCCACGCTGACCCAGTCCGAACTCTCTTTCTGGGCGGCGTTGCGGGCACGCTCCTTCTGTTTCTGCATTTCCTCGTCGAACTGCTTCTCATCCACCGTGAATCCGTTCTCACGACAAATCAGCTGGGTGAGGTCGAGCGGGAAGCCGTAGGTATCGAACAGACGGAAAGCCTGTTCGCCATCGAGCGTCTTGACTCCTTTCCCTTTCATTTCGTCCATCGCCTTGTCGAGCATCGATATTCCCTTGTCGAGCGTACGGAGGAAAGCTTCCTCCTCTTCCTTGATGACACGGCTGATGAGCGTCTGCTGCGCCTTCAGCTCGGGATAGGCATCGCCCATTTCGTGGACGAGTGTCGGGACGAGTTTGAACATGAATGCCTCTTTCTGCTCCAGGAACGTGTATGCGTAGCGGACGGCACGGCGCAAGATGCGTCGGATGACATAGCCCGCCTTTGCATTACCGGGCAACTGTCCGTCGGCAATCGAGAACGACACGGCACGCAGGTGGTCTGCCACCACGCGCATCGCCACGTCCACACTGCCATTGTGCTGCTCCTTGTCTTCATATTTGAGCCCTGTCAGCCGCTCCATCTCATGGATGTAAGGCTGGAAAATGTCGGTGTCGTAGTTCGACTGCTTACCCTGAATGGCGCGCACCAGTCGCTCGAATCCCATGCCCGTGTCAATCACGTTCATCGAAAGTTTTTCGAGCGAACCGTCAGCCTTTCGGTTATACTGCATGAAGACCAGGTTCCATATCTCAATGACCTGCGGGTCGTCCTTATTGACGAGCGTCCTGCCCGGCACTTGTGCTTTCTCCTCCGCCGAGCGTGAATCGAGGTGAATTTCCGAACACGGACCGCACGGACCCGTGTCGCCCATCTCCCAGAAGTTGTCGTGCTTCGACCCGTTGATGATATGGTCTTCCGGCACATGCTTACGCCAGTAGCCGGAAGCCTCGTCGTCGCGTTCCAATCCTTCTTCCTTCGAACCTTCGAATACCGTGACGTAGAGGTCTTCAGGATTCAGTTTCAGCACCTCCACCAGATATTCCCATGCCATGTCGATGGCACCTTCCTTGAAATAGTCGCCGAACGACCAGTTGCCGAGCATTTCGAACATCGTGTGGTGATAGGTGTCATTACCCACCTCCTCCAGGTCGTTGTGCTTGCCGCTCACGCGCAGACACTTCTGCGAGTCGGCACGGCGGCGCGGCTCCGGAGAGCGCGTTCCGAGGATGATGTCTTTCCACTGGTTCATACCTGCGTTGGTGAACATCAGTGTGGGGTCGTCTTTGATTACCATCGGCGCCGAAGGCTCAATGGTGTGTTGTTTCGACTCGAAGAATTGTTTGAACGAGTCGCGTATTTCGTTTGCTGTCATCATGATATGTGATATTTTTGCTGCAAATTTAGACAAAAATCCCGAATTATAAGCCTGCGGAGTAAAGAAATGTTCTGTTTTTCAGTTTTACCTGTGCTTATTGCCACAGAAAAAACACAGAATATATTTGTTTTTCGGAAAAAACTTCGTATCTTTGTTGCAAATTTCGGAGAATAGTCTTCGTAATTAAGGCAATAGCTTATTATTTCGCGCTTACCGAAAAGACTTGAGAACCTTATTCTGGAATAGCCCGATGTATAAAGCTGGGGGGAAGTCTTCATGGACTTAACCTACCACCTCATAGCTATGCACACGTGTTAGGCGTGGAGCATTCTTATAGGTGGTAGGGGTTCCATTTCTCAAGTCTGCCCCTTAGGTAAGCGCATAAGGATGACCACGCCATTTGTGTTCCCAACCGTTGCTTTCTGAAAAACGTAATTAATTAAAGCATTAATAACGATGAAAAAGTTTTTATTATCAGTCTCGATTGCCGTGACGTCATGCATGGCAATGATGAGTTTTGCCCCTCCTGAAGAAGAGTCATATTTGACTATCTGGCACAAGGACGGGTCAAAAGTTATTCTAAATTTGGCAGAAGCGCCAAAAATCTCTTATGTCGGCGACAGGGTCGTCATAGAATCTTCCACGATTGTTGAATACGAGTTCAAAGCAATCAGGAAGATGACTTATGGGATAGACAATTCAACGGGTATAAAATTACCGACAACTCCCAAAGAAAAGCCGTTTGTCAGCGAAGGGAACACAATCACATTCCTCCCTGCAGATGAAGACTTACATGTCAAGATTGCATTGATAAACGGCATGGTTTTCAAAGAGTTCACAGTCAAGAAAGGCGAACCTTTTTCCCTTCGTTTAGAGGAAGCTCCTATACATATATATATTATAAAGGTCAATGATGTAACTTATAAAATCAAACTAAGATGAGAAGATTTCTATTCATTCTATCACTTATATTAGGTCTCCAGACGCTATCTTTACAGTTATTTGCCGATGACGGGCAGCGAAAATCCATCCGACTGTTTCTTAAGACGGGAGAGACCATGGATTTTAACACAGCCGAAGTTGACAGTATCACTTCAACGCTGAATATACAGAAGATCTGGAAGGGTGACAAATTCTTAAGTATTGCCACCGAGGATATTGACAGTATTATATATATATCGCCTTTGTTGAAAATATCGTTAAAAGAAATGAATTTTGGCAAAGTAGCTGTAGGAAACGGGAAAAAAGCTATCGTAACCATCACCAACACGGGCAACTACCCAGAAACTTACTTCATGTATGCAGAAGGGGTTTTCAAAGCAGATAATTCTGGAAAAGAATTTTCTATTGATGCCGGAGAATCGCTGGACATGGAGGTGCTTTTCAAACCAGAAGATGCCGTTTCTTATACCAGCAAATTAGTGGTAGTGTCGGATGCGTTTGAAGATGGAGAGTTCAACTTGCCCTTGGTGGGAAAGGGTGTAACATCGAACGGTGAAGAAGAGAACAACATGTCTTCTCCCGAAGAACACAATATCGAACTTGTTGTCCCCGATGACCATACACCAGACGAGTTCAATGATTTTATGATCGTAAACAGCTACGGAGACTTCCCCGTTTCGATGCCTTCCAATGCGAAGAGAATCAGACGAAACGGTGTGAGCCATTTCGCACACAACATTTCCGTACCTATTTCTCCCGATGGCTTGCAACTACACACACTCGTAGATAAATGGAAGAATCCGTTCCTTTTCTCTATTTCTGTGCCTGGTGAAAAACCGGAAATGTCAGTGGAGCAAACAGCCATAACTCTTTTGATGTCCGACCCTTTGCTAATAACCAGCAATGAAGCTACTTATCGCAATACGGTTCAGATTATCAAAGACCTTGGAGATGGAGAACCTTACAAGAATTTTGTGGCAGAGGTTCGGAAAAAATATTATGAAGCCCTTAGGATTCAAGAACAGACTCAACAGTGCATTCCCCCCGATTATTCGTCAATCAATATAAAACCAGTTATTCTTGCTTTGTATGAAAGGGTAAAGGACAATAGTAACTTAACAGTGGACGGGCTGTCTTTAAAGAATGTAGAAAGAACCCCTGAAGCCATTAAATACTTTGTCCAAAACGATCGCAGAAGAATTGTACACATCTATCCTAAGAGAGCTTGGAAAGCTGGCGACAGCGACTATGGTTACGAAAAGATAGAGGATGCCACAAACACGCTGCAGGAGGTGTGCCAATGGATCATTGAGCATGCCGATGATGCCAATGAAGATTTAAATTTAGACAATGAAGACAAAGAATTCATAGAGGACTTGAAGGAATGGGTCGGAGAAATCGAGAAAATGCTTGTAAGCGTTGGTCTCGCTGATGCGGACTCTCATATTCAGGTGCCTATCATCTTGGAATCGAAACATGCCAACTACTGGAAACTTGTCAAAGAGGCAACATGGGATCGTTGGGTCAACGATTTCGATATGTCAACCTCTATTTATGAGGTAAAGACTGGACAGATTGAAACGAAACTTAACGACTGCGACCAGGTGCTCGTTGACATCTATGGCTTCGGCTCCTTTAACAAACCTCTGAAAGATTATACTCCAACGGAGAGATTCAGACTCATCTTTGCAGCGCTGCATAGTGCCTATAAAGACTATGTCAAGCCATTGATGGATTTGGGTTCCGGCATCGTTGATGCTGTCAATGCTACAGGTTCCGACAACTACAGATATGATTTCCGTTATGGTGCAAGGAAAGCCCCAGAGAAAGCACTTCTCATGAAACTGATTAAAGAGTTTACTTCAGACCCTAGCAGGGTCAATGAGTTTTATGGATACTTAGATAGAGTCGACCTCTGGTCTGCCGTTAAACTAGTCACCTCATTTGTGTGCGACGAAATCCTGAGATGTCCAGATGAGAGAGATGAAAAACGCACCTATACCAACTTGATATATAATATCTATAAGAAGTGGACAAATACTCCTGCCACTTCAAAGAAATTCAGGGACAACTTCAAGGCTGTTGCCAATAATCTTACCCATTTGAAGAATTCCAACTTTGCCTCAAAGGTCATTAAGGTTTCAGAGGCATCACTTGATGTAGCAGGGTCCATTGATGCATTTATCCGCTCATCGGCACACACGACCTTTGTCATCAATAAATCGACCGATGCCTATATCACGGTGACTGAACCAACAGAGGTGTTGAAGTCTGCAAGCAGCGACGTTCATTTTGCATGGAACACCTATAAAGCAGACTATTTGGGTAATTACTTGTATGATTTGGAACTCTATGTTGTTACACCCGATAAGGCTGTAGAATTCATGGCTGCACCAAACATCAACGACACCCAATGCAATATCAATCTTTCCAGTCTCTTGTCAAAGAACGGAGCCAGCAATGCCACCTCTGTTCAGTTCCGCATAATAGGCCATCATCCAGAAAATCCAAATATGATATATGCCAAGACAGACTATGTGGCTTTAATGGGAATGCACACGGAGATTATGTCCAAATTTGTTGATCTCGGTTTGCCTTCGGGTACGCAATGGGCTGTCTGCAACGTCGGTGCACCGACAAGTTGGGACTTCGGCGACTACTTTGCCTGGGGAGAGACGAAAGGTTACAATAGTGGTAAGACCAGCTTCACATGGAAGAACTATAAGTATTGCAAAGGAACGCAGAACTCGCTGACGAAGTATTGCACGAAGAGCACCTACGGTCATAATAACTTTACCGATGGAATCGACACGCTGCAAAGCATCGACGACTTTGGAAAAAGCACCTATGGCTATTACTGCGCCATCCCCACCAAAGAAGAGTGGGAAGAACTGATGACACACTGTCAATGGTCGCGACTGAACAACGGTGCCTATGTAAGGAGCAAGACAAACGGTAATATTATCGTATTGCCAAAGGCAGGATATCGCAGCGGACTCAATCTCTACGACGATAATTCAGAAGGCTACTACTGGACATCGACGCTCGACCCGAACAGTCCCGACGATGCATGGTTCCTCTATTTTGGAGACGGAAAGCCGAGCGATGAAGACTATTACCGTTGCCATGGCAGAAGTATCCGTCTGGTACTGAGACCGAAAGAGAACGACACGAACGCTAAAGGCAAGCAGGCGGCATCGAAACGGTCGGTAACACCGATGGAAACGCGGGCTGAAGGACTGGTGGTTAAAACCGTCAGCCGTTCCTCTGCCAATAAATAATTAATATAACGCATTTATATAATAACAAAATAAAAACAATGATTATGAAAAGAAAACTTTTAATTGCCGTTGCATTTCTTGCAACCATGACAGCTGCAGCACAGAACATTGCAGCAGTCAGCCCGAGTAATGCCACCACAATTTATCAAACGCTCGACGAAGCCATTGCCGGCGCAGAAAGCGGTAGTACCATCTATTTGCCTGGCGGCGGATTCCAAATCAGCGACGAGACAAAAATCAACAAAAGACTCACCATTATGGGCGTGAGCCATCGAGGAGATACTGACAATGTGGACGGAGCAACTATCATCAGTGGAAATCTACATTTTGAGGAAGGCTCATCGGGAAGTGCCATCCTCGGCATCTATGTCTCTGGAAACATCAATGTGGGAACGGCAAACACCCCTGTTACCAACTTCACCGTACGTTATTGTAACGTTAATTCTATTCAAGTGAAAAATAGTCAGTCGAGTGGAATGGTTGTGAATCAGAGTTATTTGAGAAGCGGATCAAGTTTTGGAGATTCTAATGCAAAAATAACAAATAATATTCTTCATTCGTTGGTTGGTATTAATAATGGAGAAATATATTACAATATCATTTTAAATGAATCTACAACTTATTGGGGAAATGCCTATTCGAAACCACGCCATACTGCTATAGGTGCAAATCTTTCAAGAATTAGAAACAATGTCATTATAGAATATGACAGAAATACAAATAATGGAGGATATTATTACGCAATAGAAGGATCCAACAATCAAATAACATCTAACATGAATATGGGTTCCATTGGCGAAGATTGCATAATTATTCCCGCAGGTAGTGATTGGAACAATGTGTTTGAACATTGGAATAATGGAGCAATTTCACACATCTCTAAGTTCCACTTTAAAGACGAATATAAGCAATACGAAAGACAAGTAGGTATTTATGCTGGTAATGGTTTTAGCGATGAAAAATCATTAGCTCCTATTCCTCGCATTATATCAAAGAAAGTGGCAGAAAGTACCGATGAATCTGGAAAATTGCAAATTATAGTTAAGGTAAAAGCACAATAAAATGTGAAGGTATGAATAGAAGATTGTCTATAATTGGGAGATGCACTCTCCTAATGATATTTTGGCTGGCACTCATTGCAAGTGCTAAAGCACAGGATAGGCTGGAATATTGGTTTGATGACAATTTCGGACAAAGAGCCTCCACACCTATCAATACTGCGACAGGAGAAGCTTGGGTTATCAATCTTGACATGAGCGATGTTGCTAAATTTCCACCGGGTATTTACAGACTTAACATGCGAGTGGTTGGCAACGACTATAGCCCCATCTATAGCGACTTGGTAATGCGGCTGCCCAATGGTGGGCAGACGGGGCTAACCTGTTGGTTAGACGATGACTACGAAAATCGTCAAAACATAACAGGGAATTCCATCGATGGCAGAACAATAGACATCGCCTCGTCGCTCGACTTCTCGTCTGTTCCATCGGGAATGCACCGACTGAAGTTTCGTGTCACAACCAACGGTTTTGATGATGGTCCCATCTATGAAGAACCTGTGATGGTGACGCGGTTGTATAACAACCAGACTGATGTGACCGTTGTAAAAGAGAGCCACTGGTTCGACAACATCATCAGCATTCCTACTGACATATTCAATCCGCAGTCCATTGTCACAAAAGAGTACACGCTTGACCCAAAAAATTATCCAATAGGACAGCATGTATTTTATGTGCAGTTCAGAAACTCTGCTGGCGTATGGGGCGAGCCTAACGCCACCTACTTCTACAAGGAAGAGTCTGGCAAGTTGTATGCAGGACGTATGCCGACAGACCTAACAGGGATTGACGAAGGAACGGTCAGCGACTATTTCAACTGCACCTATCGAGACGGCACACTCCTCGTGGAATGCCAGTCACCAAAGTTGGCATCAACAGGCATACTCATTGTAAGCGACCAGACAGGTAAGATTATTACCCGACAAAACGTCAATGCCTCGAACGGCATTCGTGCTGAAGTAAATGTGAACAACGCTATACGCCAATTGGTAATCATAAGGGTATTGAGCGGCGACCTGAACATGAGCAGGAAAATCATCATACAATAACACGAATCCTAACGATTGTTGCCCCTTCCATGAGACGATGCATGGAAGGGGCAATGTTTTTTATATCGCTTTACAAAAAAGCGACGGGAAGATTCGCAAAGAAACTATAAATCTTCTTTTATGTAATGCTCCACTTGTGATTTAAGCAAGGGGATGTCTCTTGTAACAACATCCCAGAGAACATCAAAATTGATTCTGAAATAGTCATGCACAAGGATATGTCTCATTTTCTCAATGACAGCCCAAGCGGTTTCCGAATGATGTTCCTTGTACTCATGAGTCATTTTATAGACAGCTTCACCTATAATCTGAACATTATAGATGGTTGCATGAAGGCGTAGTTTATCTGATTTCAAGTCATCTTCACTGATGCCATTCGTGTATTCCTCAATGCAGTGAATGGCATTGAGAATATGTTCCAATCTGTTCCTGTCTCTTTTAGGCTCTCGCATAAACTAACACTTTGTCGTGGTTTACCGTCTTTTCTGCAAAAGGTAACAAATCGCCCTCAATCACCAAATCAACAGGACGATTCAGCAATTGCTCCAACTCCAAATTCATTGCAAAGAACTTGAGCCCCAAGCGAGTACCTGGAACAAGCGAAATCAGGATATCCACATCACTGCCCTCATGCTCCTCACCACGAGAGAAAGACCCAAACACCCATGCTTTTTCCACGGGTTGAGTTTTAAAATATTCCCTAATTGTTTGTGATATTCGTGTATCCATTCTTTGTTACTTTTTGCAAAGATAATTATTATTTTTTAATTCCCAATCGCTTTTTTTATTTTCTTGTTGGTCAACATGACGAAATAAACGTAAAATAACATCGAAACAAAAGCAAAAAGATTTTTGATGCAAAAAAAAGAAAAAAGTCGTACCTTTGCACTGCTTTTTTTACCAACAGAAAAAATGACAAGAAAGGGATTGGTTTTGGAAGGTGGTGCCATGCGGGGCTTGTTCTCCGCAGGCGTGATGGATGTGATGCTGGAGGCGGGCATTGCGTTCGACGGCATTGTCGGCGTATCGGCAGGAGCCGCTTTCGGCTGCAACTACAAGTCGCACCAGGCAGGACGCGCCATTCGCTACAACATGCGGTTCGCCCGTGACAAGCGCTACTGCAGCTGGTGGTCGTTCTTCCGCACAGGGGACTTGTTCAACGCCAAGTTCGCTTACCATACTGTGCCTTCAGAACTCGACCTCTTCGACAATGCAGCGTTTGAGGCTGACCCGACGGAATATTATGTTGTCTGCACCGATGTGGAGAGTGGCGAGGCGGTGTACCATCTCCTTGAAAAAGGTGGTCATCAGGCATACGACTGGATTCGTGCATCGGCATCTATGCCTGTCGTATCGAAGATGGTGGAACTGGGAGGGAAAAAACTGCTCGACGGCGGCGTTGCCGACAGCATTCCCCTGCAGTTTTTTGAAGAAAAGGGCTTCAGTCGGAACGTGGTCGTTCTCACCCAGCCCGACGGCTACGTGAAAAAGAAAAACCCTTTCCTGCCCCTCATGCGCCTCTGGCTGCGCAAATACCCCAACATGGTGCGCGCCCTGGCGGAACGACACCTGATGTATAACCGCCAGTTAGAATATGTACGCGCGAGGGAAAATGCCGGCTCAGCACTTGTCATACGACCGCCGCATGCGCTTGATATCGGTCACGTGTCGCACAATCCTGAAGAAATGAAAGTCGTTTACGATATCGGACGCAAAACCGCCGAACAACAATTGGAACAAATCAAGCGGTTTCTGGAAAGCTGAACAACCCATTCACAGCGTCGCATAAAAAACCAATACAATTTGCATTTTATAATAAAAACGAAGATTTCTCTAAAAATCCTTATTTATTTTTGGTAGTTTTATTTCTTTTAATTACTTTTGCAGCGCATTTGAGAAATAACGAGATGAGAACAGACACGAATCTTATCCCCTTCAATGCACTTTCTTTTTCATCGATGATGATGCGAATGTGCCGGTAGGCACTTGTATTTTGATACAGGTGGCTACGCGCTACCTTGTGTATCCCATTTGAATACACTAAACAAAATCCTTCTATTTATTTTCAAACGCCGTTGACAGGATGTTTTTCTGTTGA
>Ga0256406_1004851_pt1 | contig 14932 bp, 6 predicted proteins | sample RumenRJG_03DNA_FD_185986 | JGI IMG/M metagenome (GOLD analysis project Ga0256406, IMG submission 185986) | Bovine rumen microbial communities from Lethbridge, Alberta, Canada - RJG_03 | ecosystem: Host-associated > Mammals > Digestive system > Stomach > Rumen | place: Canada: Alberta | collected... | reverse complement strand
TTATGGCGTCGCCAACAGCTGGCGCGTCGTGCCATGCTTTGCTATGTAATCCTTAATCTGGCCAATCTGCCGTCCGCAAGGGCGGCAGAGAAGCCGTAAAAAATAAAACACAATGTCAGTACCAAAATGGAAAAGAAAAGAATCCCCGGTAGCATTCTTAGATAACGCAAGGGAAATCCTAGTTCTCACCTATCGTATGGCGAAGAAACTTCCGAAATCCGGGCGAACTTCATGAAGCCGGAATTCTGGCAGAAGAAGTGGGCCATCTTCCGGCATGGGAACGCCCTCTATACTCTGTCCATCAGCTCCATCAACGTGGAAAAGATGAGCGTTACCATAAGGATAAAGTATAGGCTGTTTTTGCAAATTCTTGACTTAAGGCAATGATCGTAGTAAACTTATTTTTAGAAGAGACTGTGACGATTTGCTGAATAACATAGGAGGAATCTCATTTGTCAGTTTTAGGAATTAGCCTTAAAGGCAATGAAGAACAACAGGAAGCTTCGCGCTTAATTATGACGAATGACATCCCGGTGGTGATAATCACCGGAGCGGCCGGCACAGGCAAGGATTTTGTCACCATGGCCACTTGTCTTGAGCTTCTTGACCAGAAGAAATATTCTAAGATCATCTACACCCGCAATCCTGTTGAGGTAGGAAAATCCCTTGGTTTTTTGAAAGGGAGCCTGGAAGATAAATTTGAGCCCTATATGAGCCCATTGTACGACACTTTCGAGAGTCTTTGCCGAAACAGCGCGAGAAAGATGCAGCCGAGAGAATTGCAGAACAAAGTCGACGTTGAGCCTTTGGGATTTCTCAGAGGGAGAAATTTCGCCCCGGGCACGATTTTGATCGTTGACGAATGCCAGAATCTGAATCTCGCTTCCATAAAGACCGTTCTGACCAGAATGAGCGATTATTGCAAGGTCATCTTATTGGGCAGCATGAACCAAATAGACGACATTGAGCAAAGGAAGAAAGAAAAATGCGATTTTCAGCGAGTTATCGATAAATTTCAAGATGTTCAGACGCCATGGGTTGCCCATGTGGAATTGGTGAAGAGCATGAGATCGAAATGGTGCGCTGAACTAGATAATATATTGGAAGAACTGGACTAGGAGGTAACAAAAATGTCAGATGAATTGCCTAAGATCACCCCGATCACGAAAGTGAAATTCAAAGTAGGCGATGATAAGATATACGAAAAAACCACAAAAACGAAAGGGAGTGTTCTCCCTTACGAAGATTTATTCTCTTTGCGAATTACCAAAGATCTCACGATAGACGGGAGTCTATACAAGAACGCCGTGGTGGACGGCATGGGGAACATCATCGATTGGGGGACATTGACCACAACGGTAGCCGCGCCTTCGGAAAATGCGCCGGCAGCGGCGTCAGCCCCGGCCGCAAAAGTTAAAAGAGCGGCAAGATCAACAAAAAAATAATCAGAATGTTGATTTTCTCTTTTCCGTCTGATACAATATGGCCATAGATGAAGGAGAGCTATATGAACAATAAGTTTTTGGAAACAATTGGCAACATGTCAGAGACTGAGAATGGGGCTTTTGGATACAAAAGCACATTTGATCCGATGGTCGATTTCAGTTTCAAATTGGCTTCATATCGCATGGAAAGTCGGGAAAAAATCGAGGAAGATTTCACTAAAATTCTCGATGCAAAAGATGAAGACGCTCTTCGCTTTTTGTTTTATGTAAGAGACGTCCGAAATGGCTTGGGAGAGAGAAGAACTTTCAGAATCTGCTTGAAAAAATTCGTTGCCGGCGATTTTGACGGCAAAGAGAAAATCATTGAGCATATTTGCAATTACATCATGGAATATGGCAGAGCAGATGATTTGTTCTGTTTGTTGGACGATGACGTCGATGCCTCCGTCAGTGGTATTGTTTATCGGTTTATTTACGACACGCTTATGCATGACGAGATAGCTCTGGCCAAAAAAGAAACCATCTCTCTTTTGGCGAAGTGGCTTCCTTCTGAAAACGCAAGCGGCAGAAAAACAAAAGAATTGTCGGCGAAAATCAGAAAGAACCTTGAATTGTCGCCGAAGATCTACCGCAAGATCCTCAGCTCTTTGAGAGAAGGGCTTAAAGTGGTTGAGAGAGACATGAGCGCAAATGATTGGAGCAAAATAGATTACAATTCTGTCCCTTCTCGCGCGAATCTCAATTACAGAAATGCTTTTTTGAAGCATGACACTGAGAGACGCCAGCAATATTTGGCTGATTTCGCAAATGGGGTAGAAGGCGTCAAAATGAATTCTTCCGTCAACTTCCCCTATGACATCGTCTGTAAATATTCTGACGAGTTTTGGTTCAGTGATAACGATCATTTGGAAGACGAGACATTGGAAATGGCATGGAAGAATTTGAAAGACATGCCTGGATTGGACAATTGCCTTATCGTTGCGGACGACAGCGGCTCCATGATGTCCAATATCTCTTCGAACAGCGAAGTTTCCGCTTTGGACGTCGCAAGATCGATAGCCATTTATGGCGCGCAGCACCTAAAAGGGGACTTTAACGGGAAAATCGTGACTTTCAGCGAAACCCCGAAGTTTCTTGACATTTCCAAGAAGAAGAAATTAAAAGATATTTTGGAATATTTGCAAGGACACAGCGAAATGGCCAATACTAACATAGAAGCCGTGTTTGACTTGATTTTGAAAGTCGCCGTCTCGAAAAAATTGAAACAGGAAGACCTTCCGGGGACGTTGGTCATAATCAGCGACATGGAATTTGATTGCTGCGTTGAAGGATATGGCAATTCTAAACCTGGAGCCTTCAACAATCCAGTTGAGATGGCTAGAGAAAAATTCAAAGAAAACGGCTATAAGCTTCCGAAACTCGTGTTCTGGAATGTGGCAAGCCGCACTGGAACGATACCCATTGAGCAAAATGATCTTGGGTTCTTGCTTATTTCCGGATTCAGCCAAAATTTATTCAATGGCATCACTGCCGGGAAACTTGATACCAGAGAAATGCTGAACGATGTACTCAAAAGCGAACGTTATTCAAAAATAGAGAAAATTAATTTCACAAAAAGTGTTGACAAAAAGAACTGATATAATATAATCATCATAGGGATGACGGAAAGTGGCGAAAGTCCAACGCCGTGTACCCTAACCTTGGCCCTTACAGCAAACACACGAAGAACACAAATTTTTAAAAGAGAATCCCGATTTAATGGCAAGACATTAGATCGGGATGGGCCTAGAATCAGAAACGCGTGCAGAAAAATTCACAAACAGATTGTTGAATCTGATGTATGCGTCTGACTATGTGCATCGTCCGGTCTCGCGCACGGGCGGTGCACATTTTTCTTGTTATGCAATATCTTCTCTCGTCCGAAATGACGTTAAACTAATAGGAGGGAAGATATGTTTGATTGCATTATGAATTTCCTTGGAGCCTTTGAGGCGACTTCTTCTCACAGATATGAGTTGAATCTATCCCAAGGACCGCGCAAACTCGACGAAGTGTATTGGACGAGATCTGCGGCGGAATCGCGAATGTACGAACTTTGCGGGAAATATGACTTGCAGATTGTGAAAGTCTATCCCGACAAGCACTTCAAGACGTACATTTGCTCAAACGGAGCCACATTCCACATCAATAGAATGTAGCTCCACGGCCCGCGAGGGTCTAATCTCAAAAACGTACAAATTGGTGGTTTGGCTGTTGTGTTGGCCATAAAGGTTCGACTCCTTCGTTTTTGACCATTTGATTATTATTTATGAAAGGAAGAAAACTCCTTTCGCGGGGATCGCACGTGATGCGATCCCTTTTTTAACGCACGTGAATAAAAACGCGCTTTTATTTAAGGTAAAAGGGCCTTAAGGAGGATAATTTATGGAAAAATTTTTGATAATTATTATCGGTTTTAGCGTTATTGTAGGGATCTTCTTTTTGGCTTTCCTTATGAAGGGCGTCCCTTATTCTATGAATTTAGTCGACTATCCCAGGCGAGATACCCTGGGCGTTTGGCCTTTTGTATGTTTTTGTTTTGTTGTTCCTTTCTGCAAATGGGCGAAGGAAAGAAGCTCTCGGCAAAAGGACTGAGTGAAGCAAAGGAGGATAGATTATGATAGAAAATGGGCGACCACTAAGTCTGGACTCGTTTATTGACGTTTATAAAACAAATGATGTCTTTACTGGCGAATATTTAGCAGACAAGAATAATTCTAAGCAAATTCAACAAGATGTCAAAGACAATAGCATGCTTAAACAGCTTGATGCTCTGAATAAAACCGTTAAGGGGATGGGCCTTGCTGTTCAAGTTTACCCACAAACGAATACTAAAGACCCCAAAACAATTATCGGCTACAATTTGGTGGTATATGACCCCCGAGACAAGGACAAAGTTGTTGGGAATGAAGGCGAATACAAAGATACTAAAGGGGATTATTCTTACGGCAAATTTGTCAATGTCGGTTTTGCTGACAGTGTAAAATTAGGGCATTCTGGCATTAACAGTTATACTGATATACTCGACTCCGATAATAATCGAATAATAAGACTGAAGCAAAACGAAGCACAGCTTAAGATTTTCAATGACAAATTGCTTTCCATGGCAAAGAAGCACAAAAACGATAGGGGCGAAAAAGCTTTAAAGAACGTAAAGTCGGCCTCCTATTTTGCGGACCAAGAAATGAAAAGCGTCGAATTGAAGACCAAAAGTAATCTCCAAGACAAAGACGATGACACTTATAGATCAGGCTCGCAGATGCTAGACGCCCAGCTGGCAGAGAAAGTAAATCTCTCTCCTCTTCTGGAGCAGATGAAGTGGGCTTATGGCATAGACGAAAAATATAATAAAAAGATCATGGAACTTCTTTCCCTCGTCTCCCACGCGAAAGATGAAAAAGCTGCTCTAAAATACATAAACGATAGAGAGAGCGATTTGAGAAAAGGAATTAAAAAATACGACGGGTTCAAGAAGGCCATGCTCTCGGTTCGGAAGAGCGGCATCGAATATGACTATGGCAACACCTCCGAAACCGCGTACTCGACTTATAAATCGGCTACTTTCAATAGAAACCTCATCGCAGGGGACGTTCTTCTGTCTCCCGTCCTAAGAGAGCAGGGAAGAAAAAATACTCACAACCTATCCAACGATGAGAACGAACGGAAAAGGCAGATAGAGAGCCTTGGCATTAAAAGAGGAATCTTGGCCTCCAAGGCCGGCGAAGCCAAAGCCGTGACGTATGCTGCCAAGGATATCGTAAACGAACGCAACGAATTGGCCTACGACGCCGTCGTGAAGGCCGTGGAAATGTCCGACAAGGAGCTTGCAGAGAAAGGCAAGGCAAATCTTTCGGTCAGAGAGGGTCAGTCCGTTGTGTCTGGAGAATACGCAAAGGTCCTTGATACCTCTCATCATACGATGAATAAGACCTTTGGCAAAAAAGAATTTGAAGAGGCAAAGGAAGATTTCGATAAGCTCACAAAAGAAAAGCAAGACAATAAAATCGGCGAAAAAGGGCTCGAAACATTAGACGAGATGAGTCCTTATTTCGATAAAGATGGGAATATAATAGAAACAAAAAAGAGGGAACTTGCGGTTTACTTGTTTACGAAATTCCTTAAGCATTCGAAAATGTCTTTGTTTAAACCAAAACCCGACACTCCTGATTTGTCAAACGTCAATATTTTTGAAAATGACAATGGCGGATATACTGTTTCGGGCGAAGGACAGGTAAGATTTGAGAATGGAAGAAGAGGTACGGATACCGTCGGCAACATGCGCAGCGAAATGGTCGAAGACGACCGGGCTTTCAACGATTTGCATTTGACAAAAGCGAACGGAGAAGACGCCGGCAGTTTGGCTTCGCATCACATTCAAGTTATCACCGGAAAGGAACAACTTGACTCAAGAAAATACGGGACAAGAATGAAGCAAGACCTTACGGCTACGCTGATAGACATGAGGTCTTTGGGCAAACTGAACGAGTTTTTCGCCCGGCTGAAAAAAGACGTCGATTCCACGGACGAAATAGAAAAGAACTCCGCGGAATTCTTCTCCAGCATTTTGGAACTTAGCGAAAACGGGAAGGTCTATATCACCGATGACATTAAAAAAGTGAATGAACTCTTTGGGAAGAAAGAAGGGGAGAGCGACGAACAAACGAAAAAGCGATTGTCCGGTTATTTGGCTTATTTGGACCAGCTAAGAGATTTGTTTGGAGGCAACGAAGGTCTCGGGCGCGTTTATTCTCTTGACAAAGACGGCAACCTTGTCCTCACGGGAAATGCAAGAACTTTTTATACGAATCTCGGCGGCGACGACAATGTGCAATACGGAAATTATTCCAATTTCGGAGCCGTAGATTTCAGAACCGGACACGATTCGATGACCAGAGCATTGAGAATGGCTGTTTCTCAAATGACCGACGACGAGAAAAAGGCTTATAGATCTGGCAACAAAGACGTGTACGATGTAGCGGAAGACATTTCGTCTCAATTTGATGCCGCGAAGAAAGATAAAGAAGAGCTTGAGCGTCTGCAGCAATCCAACGAAGAATCTGTTGCCAATATGAGAAAAACCGCGACAGAAGGAATTTCTGTCAAAAATCTGAATAAAGGCTTGGACGAGCACAAATACATTACGGTCGGTAAAGGCAAAGATTACGACATCAATATCGATGACGTAAAAACAGAAGTCAGAGACAAAGATACCAAAGAAATTCTCAACAAAGAAGAGACTTTGACTTTCTTAATAGACAAAAAAAGGGAAGAGATCGCCGAAGCAAGAAAAAAAGAAAAGATAAAAGCCATGGAAGCCGAGCTCTCTGAAATCAAAGATGAAGGAGAAAAGGAAAAAAAGAGAGCGGAAATCGAAGCTTTCAAAAAAGCAAAGGCCGATGAAAGCGACCTTCAGGTAGTAATCGACACTCAGGGCGTCCAGTTTGGAAGAGATGTCACTTATGGAGATAAGACCTATGGCTATCTGGGTAAGGCTATTTATCTTGATAGAGACAATGGGTCTCTTAAAGGATATCAGGAGCGTGGGTATTCCGGAGAAATAAACAACTTATTGGTCAGCGCCCTGCAGTCTGGAGAGATTTCCAAAATCGAAGAAGCCGCCGATACTGTCGTTGAAGAAGCGATAAACAGCGTAAATTACAAAGAGGGCTCCGACTACGAAAGACTCTTGAAAAAGAAAATGCCTCACAGCATTAGTGGACATACTTCTGCTGTCAATATGTCGAATATCATGACGCAGGAGGAATATAACGAAGAGAAAAAGAAACAAGCCAAGTTAGAAGAGAGTGGCAACGCCGATTACAGAAAGCTTCTTATTTCTGATATCAATTCTTTCGGCGTGCAGCTCAGCAAAGACGTCGTCGAAAGTTATTTGAAAGCGAAAAAGCCAGACGATCCTAAACATAAACAGGACGAATATTCCGATGAAGACCTCAGAAAAATGCTGCTCAACTTCGGGCTTGACAAAAAAGAAGACGTCGAAAAAATGGGGAGAGACAAGATCATCGACCTTATCCTCGACACCCTCACAATAGACACGAACGACACGAGCCGTTGGTCGCAAGCCTATAAGAGCGGCAAGCTCAAAGACGGATTGGCCGCCGTTTTGGGGCGTTTCCCTTTCATGAACGGCCTTGATCTCGACGCTTTGACAAAAGTGTTCATCGGGAAAGACGTTCAGGGAAATCAGATAAAAATCGGCGCCGGATTGGCAAGAAAAGAGAACGCCGACTATGACGGAGACCACGAGAATCTCAAATTCATGAAATTGAGCGGCGCCGAAAGCGCCCTCTACGGCAAAGCGGCCGGCATGAGGGAGGATGTTCTTCGGCAACTGGCTTGGATCGCGAAGAGAGAAGGCGAGAAAGATGACGCCGAAATGCAGGTTTTCAGCGATGATTATTACAAAGGCGTGTCCAATGAGATGATAAAACAATCCGCTTTGTTGGCCGGAAGAAGAAACAAAGGCGCGACTGGGATTTTCTCAAATTTTGCGACACAGATCAGAAACATGATGAGGGACATCGGTTTCGATGAGACAAGCATGGGGCATGGGACCCAAGAAGAAACGGAGAACGCCGCCACGGCCATCATCGTCAGAAGTTATTTCGAGGCCATGGAGCAAGACATGATTTCCGCCAAAAAAGTCATTAAAAGACTTGTTAAGAAAACTGGCTTGGAAGCCCAAAACATAACACAAGGGATGGTGGAAGAATACCAAAAACGCGTTCTTGAAGCCGTTGATGGGATTATTCAGCAATTTTATGATGGCGCCATCACCTTCGATGAGCTGAACAAGCAGCTCAAAGACATGAACATCTTCGATGAGGAAGACAAGAAGATCGCCTTGAACAACCGAGTCACGCAGTCTGGTTTGCTCACCATTGAAAAATTGGAGGGGGGCAAGGATTTCCTCCGAAAAATTTCCGGCGGCAAATATCGGGAATACGCGATGTACGGGAAAGCGACGGACAAAGACGTTGCTTTTGCCCAATCGTTTCAAGGGGAAGGAAAAGGGGGCTATGAAGCCTGGAGCAAAACCGCCGAAGCCGACGCGTTGCGCAAGAAGCTCGAAGCTGCCGGAGTGCATTATGAGGGCAGAGACAAGGATTTCTATGACATGCTCGTTAGCGGCAAGGTCAACGAAGAAGATTTCGGGACTGTCAACCAGGACATGTACATGGCTTCCATGGACAGGATCACCCAATTTGCCCAAGCCCACAAAGAGGCTGGCGTTAATGGCGACCCCGATTCTTTTCTCAGAACAGCTAGATACAAAACGCATTCTCCTGACAAGAAAAATGTAGAAAACAATCCGTACCATGCGAGCAACGTTCCATTCACCGAAGCGGAAAAAGCCGCGGCGGACAATAAAGATGAGAATAACGCGAATCTCATTTTCAATAACGCTGCAGCTATTTCTGACCTATCCGCTGAACTTGCTGGAGCGTCCGGGGATATTGGCAAAGCGCTGGCTGCTATTCTGAAGTACATAATGAACTTCTCCAAGGGAACAATTGCCGTTGGGAATGGCATAATGAACGATACTGCCGGAGCTAAATTCTTGAAGGAGTCAAAATTTTTCAAAGCGCCGTTCTCTACTACCAGCGTCACCGGCACGGTTTCTCCTTATGAAGGAATATCCGGCGATCCGGCGTTGGTTGATAAAATAATCAAGAATAAAAATAAAAAATATCTCGGATACGGCTCTATTGAAGAATTAAGGAGAAACGTCGGCAGCGGAGATGCTGCTGTGGCGGCTCTTAGAGGGCATGTCGTTGGCGAAAGAACCCAGTTCATGCAGTCTCTGAAAGAAATTGCAAGAGACAAAGGATGGAAAGGCTCAGAGAATTCTCTGATAAAAAAATTCAAAGAGAATTTAGAATCGTTAAGTACAGAGACCGACAGCAGCGTGCAACAGGCGCTCTCTTTTTACGACGCATTTCAAAAAGATGAGAAGAAGTATCTTGCTTTTCTAGAAGCCATACATGGGAAAAAAGGATATGATGACAAAGACTTTTTCTTAAAAAAACAGAAGTATGGGTCATATAGGGATATTTTGAAGAACGCCTATTTGGCGCAGTCAAAATCCTTAGAAGTGTTCTTTTCCCCGGACAAAATGGCGGAGCTGGATGGCAAAAAAGCAAAAACCATCAATGAAGACATTTTTGTTGGTGCAGCTGACGCGTCTAATGATGCGAATTTCGTTGGACGTACTGATATTTCCGGATTAATAAAACAGGCAGTCAAAAACCCGGATGGAAGTGAAGGTTTTAAGAATGTTCTCGCTCTTGTTGACCAAAAAACCAAATACGGCAAGAAGCTCTCTCCTGCGGATATCCTTCAGGGTATCATGAATGCTTTTGCTGCCAATGAAGACATCAACTTAGCAAAAAGCTACGGAAATGATTTTGCAGGCTGGATGGAGAACTCTGCTATCAAAGCTGCAAAAGAAAGAGCCGAACAAGCTGGATTAAATATTGATTGGCAACAGAAATTCAATAATCTTATCAATGCGGACGAGGCTCAGTCGTTTATTCAAAAAACCAACCCTGAGACCGGAGAGACCTCGTTTGTCTCGATCGATTCTTTGTTCCCGACTTTGGAAGCCAAAGTAATCATGGCACAAGTCGCCAAGGTGATGAAAGGCGAGCTTCCGCAGCAAGAACTCATAAAACTGATCAATTCCAGAGTTTCAAATTTGGCCGACGCCGGAATAAATATCGAGGGAGCGGATAATGAAGCCATCTACGCGAATGCCACTGAGGATGAGGTTGCGCAGTCTTATCTTAATCTTAGCAAGAAGAAGCTTCAACTTGTAGAAAAGAAGAAAGAGTTGCAATACCAAATCACAGATGATGCCGTAGAAAAAAATGACACGGACATCAAGGTTTTAGAAGACAAGCTCAAGCAAGTTAATGAAGAGCTCGACCAGACCGAGAAAGACATCAAGGAAGCCGTTGATACTGGTGCTAATCTTGGCAAATTTAAGAAAAAAGTAGTTGATAAAAACAAGTCTGGAGCAGCGGAGACGACAGAAGAGGTTGACGTTGAGAAAGAACTTAAAAAAGAAGAAGAGAGCCAAAACTTAAAGTATGAACAATTCACGGGGAGCGCGCAGAACAAGGCTGCCGTTACCTATGGACAGCTACTGGAGCAAAAGAATAAGCTCGAAAAAGAGCTTGCCGAAGCAAAAATCAAACAACAATATCGCTATAAAGTTGACGACGCCGAAAAGCTCGTAGCGAATCAGAGAACAATATTTACAGATCAACAAGAGCTGGAAAAAATAAACAAAAGGCTGGAAGAAGGCGGGTGGGAGGAAGCCGTAGGGGCGGAGAATTATAAAGACCTGAATGACGAATACAAGCGTCAGGCCGAATTGGATGCTAAAGATGTCAATAACGGCACGCTCCTTCAGGCACAAGAGAATTCTGCTGAAAGATATAACAAGCTGATGAAAGACAGGATTGATCTCCTCGAAAAGCAGAAGGAGATCATCTATCAGATTGAGCACCTGAGTGAGAATGCCACAGAAGAAGAAAAAGCCGCTTTAGAAGCACAAAAGAAACAATATGACAGTGAAATAGCCAGCAAAGAGGAAGCAATCAAACGGGAGTCAAAAACCGGCATAGACATCTCTAATTTGAAAGATTCTGTCGCAAATTCTCAGGCGCAGAGCGACGAAGAATACAATAAATTCGTAAATCAGAAACAAGACGAAGCAAAAGCGAAACTGTCTTCTACCCTTGAAAGAATGATTCAACTCCGCAAAGGAATGGAAGAAAGAGAAGTGCGATCCAGCACCGCTGGCATCAATAAAATCTCGAGACAGCAGCAAATCGTCAATCAATTGGCAAATGAAAGAGATCAGAATGAGTTTGAAAAGCTGGAAAGCAGTCTCAAGGGAATCGACTGGGAATCCAATGTCGGCGGCGCGGAAGCTCTGTCCGGAATTCTCAAAGACGCGTCAAAATCCGCCAATTTGGCAGACAAACAAGTAGCCGCTCTTAATTTAGATCTGAATCCTTCTCTTTGGACGCAGATGACGAACAGCGTAAAAGGATGGTTCAACCAACTCATGAGAGGCCAACTCGTCTGGAGAATAATGGGCCAACTGCAAAGAGCCATCAAAAACGTCATGGAAGACGCCAAAAAGCTCGATGCCGTCCTTGTCAACCTCCAAATAGTCACGGGAGACACGAGAGAAAGCACAAGAAATCTTATTTCCACTTATGCTTCCTTGGCTCAAACCTTGTCCGCCACAACGTCAGAAGTGGCTTCTGCCGCCAACAATTGGCTCAGACAAGGGTATTCCGTTTCTGAATCTATTGATTTGATCACTGCTTCTTTGCAGTTGAGCAAACTCGGCATGATCGATTCGGGGAAAGCGACCTCTTATCTTACTTCAATGCTGAAGGGCTTCAAGCTCGAGGCGAGCGACGCGACGACCATCGTCGACAAACTCACCAAGGTCGATATGTCCGCCGCCACAAGTGCCGGCGACATCGCGGAGGCCTTGAGGCAATTCGCGACGACCGCGCAGCTGTCGGGGGTCGATCTTGACGAATCCATCGCCATGGCGACCACGATCATGGACGTTTCTCAAAGAGACGCGTCTTCGACCGGAAACGCTATCAAGACCATGCTCTCCAGATATGGCAATGTGAAGGCCGGGATTTATTCCGGCATGAACATCACCGGAGATCAGAATGAGACAACGGAATCTTTGAACGATATTGAAAAGGTTTTGAAGAAGCTTGGCATCTCTTTGCGCACGTCCAATCTCGAATTCAGGGATTTCGACGACGTCCTTGACGACATCGCCGCGAAATGGGAGACTCTCGACAGCGTCAGCAAAAATGCCATAGCCACGGCGATGGCCGGCACGAGACAGAGGGAAAGCTTCCTCGTCTTGATGGAGAATTACGACAAATACAAAGATTTCATAGAGGAAGCCGCGGAGTCGGAAGGCACCGCCGCTGAAAAATACAAGGCTTACGAAGACTCATTGGAAGCGTCGCAGAAAAAACTGTCGGCCGCTTGGGAGGAATTAGCAAGCAAGACGGAAGTCGTTGATTTCTTCAAACGGGTCAACAACGTGATGGAGGCGATGGTTAAATGGCTTCCTGAGATTGCCAGGGTATTTGTCAGAATGTTCTCTGGCAAAGCCGCCGCAAACGCCTTGAACATCTTGCAAAAATCAAGTAATTTCAGCTTTAGCCTCAAAGGTCTCGCAAAAGGAGCGAAATCCCTTTTCGACCCGACATACGGGATCGGTCCTAACGGAAATGTAAGAAACGGTCTTATCGATTCCCAAATCAGAAAAGGTACCGGCCCTATTTTGGCAGAGCTGAAAAAACTGGTTCAGATCACCTCTAAATCATCTAAGGCTCACGATCATTCTCTCGCAGATAATGCAGCGCCAACAACTGGGTCAACACCAAATGCTGAGGCTCCAAAACAGGAAACTCTAAGTGAAAATGCGATTCCAATTGGAAATAAAGAGGAAGCAAGTCAAGAAATTTCTGAGAGTGATATACTAAAAGATAACACTCTTAGTTACGACCAGAAAAAAGAAGCGATTCTCAAATTGAGATACAACGACAAGATAGCCAAAAACGAAGAAGAGATAAAAAAGCTCAAGTCGAATCCCATAAAAGACAAAAAGAAAATAAAAGAATATAAAGAAGAAAATAGGTCTTTGAGAAAGCAAAGAAATCATTATGCAAATTCTTCTGATGGTTTTGAGAAAGACGAGTTCATAGCCACTCACGCCGAAAACGCGACGCTGAGCGACGGGACGAAATTCTCTGACATCACAAAAGATTCCGAAGGTAATTATCGTGCAAATGGCCGTAAGGACGCGATTTCGAAAGAAGAATACAAAAAACTTGCGCAGCAGCAAGAAAAAAACAACAAAGCGGCGGAAGAAGAGTATAAAAATTACAAGAAAAAGCAAAAAGAGCAACGAGCTTTCAGTGCCGCCTCTGCCGGCGTCACCGGATTCATGTCCGCTGACACCCGAAACCGTCACAAAAACCGATTCACCGGAGAATGGGAGACCAATGAGACGACCAACGAAAATGCCAAAACCGTTATGCGGGCGAATACCGGAATCGCGACGGCGCTTGGAACATATTTCGGAGGCGAAGCCGGCGGCGCAATGGCTGGCATGGCTGCTGATTTTATAAACCGCGATATAATCGCGAATCTTTTCCCTTCTGTGCGGGCAGAATACTTCAAAAACGACAGATTCGAGCAAGCAGACAAGAAAAAGAAACAAGTTGAGGGGGCTAAATCCTCCATAACCGACGTCGTCGATTTGGCGAGCAAAGACAGCTTGACGGCCGACGATTACAGCAGCCTCGTGAAAGCCCAGGACAATCTGAGGGATTTCATGACGAAATCCGAGAATGCTCAGTTCAAAGACGAGTTCGTCTCTTATGCGAACAAATTCCTCGCCGGGCAAAGCGAGGGCAACGAGTACGCGGCGAAATCGCTCAATGAGCTGACAGATCTCTCCAGCATGACGGACGCCCAAAGAAAAAAGACGGCGTATGCGCTGAAAGTGGCGCAGACGAAGCAGGAGAACCTCGCGGAAAGCGCAGAATATGAGAAAGAGTTCGACAATTCCGATTCCGACATCCAAAACGATTATTTGGAAGTCAGTGGGTATAATGCAAAAGCCAAGGCAATAACAGCAGCCATGGTAGTTGAAGGGATGGGCCTCGGCACATTGGCTGGCGCCAGCGCAGGAGGCGGCGTATTTTCTTGGGCGACTACGTTGCTAGGCACCGCTATTGGCGGCGCTGCCGGCGCCGCTGCTGCGGCTGGTGTTAATGAAACGCTAAAAACGCAGTACTTAAACGATTGGAACGGCAAATCCAGAGACGAACAGATCGCCACTCTTGAAAAGATGAAGGACCAAGGTCAAGGCGATTCTTCAAAGCTGGACGCCATGATCTCAAAACTGAAAAGCATCAACGACGCCCTTAAGAAGATCCGCGACAAGATAGACCAACAAAATATCGAGGAGGCGATTCTCGAGATGTCCGTCGGCAAAAACGCCGATGGGACGGACAAGACGCTGCTCGACCTCAGCCCCAATGCCCTCAAAGACATGGGGGCGGATGAGATCGTCGAGAGAATGGCGACCTTCCTTCAAAACAAATACGGCACCATGGCCGACGGCTCGTCCTATTTCTACACGGACGAGAACGGCAACAAGCAAGTCACGGCGGCCGCGAGAAAAGCCATCATCAAAGGATTGAAGTCCAACGAGAACATCTATGGCGCGATCACCGGGCAAAATTACCGTTTGTCTGACGTTCTTGGAATGAAGGACGGGCAGACGAAGACGGAAATGCTCAACGATTTCGCCAATGCCCTCCATGTGAGCGTCGCCGAGTTGCAAGGGCTGGAAACGG
>Ga0256406_1004850_pt1 | contig 14944 bp, 11 predicted proteins | sample RumenRJG_03DNA_FD_185986 | JGI IMG/M metagenome (GOLD analysis project Ga0256406, IMG submission 185986) | Bovine rumen microbial communities from Lethbridge, Alberta, Canada - RJG_03 | ecosystem: Host-associated > Mammals > Digestive system > Stomach > Rumen | place: Canada: Alberta | collected... | reverse complement strand
CATGTTTCTTCTGTTTTTCAGTTTCATTGTTCTTATATTTTACATATTTACCATTTGAAAGGACTGTTCCATTTGACATTAATTCTTGATATCTTTGGCAACTAGTTTCCAATATTGCCTTAACTGGCATTGGCAAAAATTTAACTATAATTCTAAGTTGTGTATCATCATATTGATTAGCAATACTATTAAATGCCTCAACACATTTTTTCTCATTATTGCCAATTCTTCCATAATAATTCAAAATATTTCTAATTTGATCTTCACTAACTAAATCATTAGTTGATGGTTTATATTCTATTTCTCCTTCACTATCTATATTGTAATATTTTTTTGCTTCCTTTTTATTACGTGGTTTATTTAGTAAGTTACATAGTTGATCTAAGTTTCTGTCATTTCCAACAAGAGCATTATAAATACTCATGCTAAAAAATTTTCTTAATAAAACATCTGATTTTGTTCTTCTATCAGAGCAAATGAATATAATAGGAATATCTTCTCCTGTAGGTTTAGAAGCTTCATCACTAATATTATCAAGTTTTTCAACCAAGAAATTATCTATTGCTTCAAAGTTATTATTAGATATTGGTTCAAGATCCTCACTGACAATTATTGCATCATATGATTTATCTCTTTGAAGTTCATTAACTATTGCATTAAAATAATAAACATTTTTACTTGTAATTATTTCTTTATACATGCGTTGATATTTACTAATAACTCCTTTAGTAATATTGTCATTACTTACTGCAAACAAAACTTTCATTTCTTAATTATTCCTTTCTTATGTACAAAAATTTATTATTATGCAAAAACAAAGATGTATTTTAGCCTCTCCATCCTTTTACAACTATTGCAAAAATTAATGGTAAAACTTGGCATATAACTAATAATGTTACAATTGCAATCATAGAATTGAAGCCTTTGTCTCTTGCTTCAAGATGTCTTGCTCCAAGTATAAATTCATATATTGCACTAATAGCTATTCCTAAAAAAGCAAAAGGTATACTGTATATTCTAACCTTATTCAAAACATAGGCTACAGTACCATAAACTTTGCTACCATATACTTCTTGAAAATCTTCTATTGATTTCATCTCTGTGTTTTTTATTGCAACTAATTGACTCTTTGTATCATTAGTTATTATTTCATTAGTATTTTCACCTGTACTTGTAGCATATACGCTTGATGAAATCATAGAAACAAGTACTATTGCGAAAGTTAAAAATGTAATGCCTATTGCCTTTTTCATTTCATATTCCTCCTTGTATAATAATACACTAACTTAAATAAAATAGCAAGTAATTTTTTACAATTTATTGTACAAATACATCATCCATTTATAAACAGCATTTGCCCAATTCTTATCAGTAGCATAAGATTGATTAACAGCAGATATTGTAGAGCCTTTATAATATGTGCCAAGGGCCGTTTCACCATTATAAATAGGTGTGCCTTTGGGGTTTAAGTAATATTTAACAAGTACTCTTGAAACCAAGTCAATTCCGTTTGCATAACCATCAAAAGAAGAAGCAGAAGCATACGGACTTCTATCATATGCTTGAAATCCAAATAGATTCTTTTTATCAAGAGAAATTTTAGAAGTACTCCAACCACTTTCATGAATACCAATAGCTGCTACAAATAAACCATTAATATTATATTGTTGTTCTGCATAGTAAAAATACTCTGCATTATTTTCAAAAACTTTATTTTTATCATTTGGATCATTAGCAAAAACTTTTTTAAATTGTTCTAGCGTTAAATTGCTTCTTCTATTCATTAGCATACTAAATCCAAGATTTTGAGTTAATTGTTCTTTAGTATATTGAATATTGTTTTCATCTCCATCGCCAGTACCATTTGGATTAACATATGTTAGGCTATTCTTCATAGCATAACCTTCATGACTATCATATTTTACATAATACCAGTCTCCAACATCTTTAACTAAAGTAACCTTTTCGCCCTTATTAATAGTAACAATTTTTTCTGCATTTTCACTTGGGTTTGTCCTAATAGCAACAGTATTTGAAGTGGCCTTCAAAGTATCTCCAACAATAGGTACATAATTTGAAGAATATGGAGCCTTTCCAACCTCAACAATTTTATCAATAGAAGCTTTAGTAATATCAGTAGTAATTTTTTCTTCAGAAATCAACTCACCATTTTTGTAAATTTGTTTTATAACAGCGTTTTGTTTGCCCTCTTGTCCTTCTTGTAAAGTCTGCATTTTGCCATTTGCAAGAGAATCATTTTCTCTATATTGAGTAGTAAATTCCAAATCAATTTCTTGTTGAACAATTTTTTCTGTAATTACATCATTTTCATTACTAACAGCAATTTCTTGTAAATTCATTTTTTTAGAATCATCTTGCTTTTGAATTGGAACATCTACTTTTATTCCATTTTCATGCTCTGTGTTGCTATTAGTATTATTCAAATTATTTTCATCATTTTTAGCATAAGATTTGTTTTTCATTACAACAACAATAGCAATAGTTATTGCTATAACTATTGCGAGCCCTGCATATAAAATTATTTGTAATTTTTTTTTGTTTTTCATATCAAATCCTATTATTATAAAATAATTGCTTTGGATCAAAGTTCAAATAATCTGAGCTGACTAGTTGAAAATCAATTCCTTCGTACTTTTCCAAAATTGCGTTGCTTTGAGCCTCCCCATGTAAATGTGCATACACACACTTATTGATGTTGTACTTTTTAAGAACCTCAATGAATGGACTAGTTTGTCCATCCTTAACCATTTGCTTCGTAATTGGTGGATAATGCATCATACAAATAATATCATTGAATTCAAAATTCTTTATTCCATATTCAATAGAATTTTCAAGCCTAATGCACTCTCTTGCAATCATCTTTTTATCTTGTTCAATGTCATCTGTTTCTGAAAGTGTCCAACCTCTCGTGCCAACAATTAAAATTCCATCATACACATAAGCATTGTTAAAAAGAAAGTTGATATTTTCAAAATTCCAATTCTTAATATATGAATTCATTTTAGTAACTGTTTCCCACCAATAGTCGTGGTTACCTTTAAGTAAAATTTTCTTTCCAGGCAATTTATTTATGTACTCAAAATCTAATTTTGCATCTTCAATATATGTGCACCACGAAAAGTCTCCTGGTAAAAGTACCAAGTCATTTTCAGTTATTTTGTTCAGCCAATTTTTCTCTATCTTTTTTTCGTAATCAGACCAATTATATCCAAAAATATCCATTGGTTTATTGGTGCTAAAAGATAGATGTAAATCTCCTATTGCATATATCATATATGCCCTCTTTCTATTCACTTAATTTTAAATTAGGTATTGCATTTAAACTTAAATCGCTTGTTTTATTATTTATGAAATCATAATATCCAGCAGATGCTATCATTGCAGCATTATCTGTGCATAATTTAATGTCTGGCATATACACTTTTATTCCATCTTTTTCAAGTTCTTCAAAAGAATTTCTAATGTAACTATTTGCTGATACTCCACCTGCTAATACTATAGTTTTTATTCCTGTGTTATTTATTGCTTTTTTAATATTTTCAATTAGAATTTCAGAAACTGTTTTTTCAAAACTCTTGCATAAATCTTCTTTATTCAAATTTGGATTTTTGTGGTATAGATTTATTACAGCTGTTTTTATTCCACTAAAACTAAAATCTAAATTTTCAAAACTTGGTTTTGGCAAATCTATAGTAGGTTTTCCAAGCGAGGCCATTCTATCTATTTTAGGTCCACCTGGATAACCTAATCCTATTACTCTTGCAACTTTATCAAACGCTTCTCCTATTGCATCATCCTTTGTTTTTCCTAGTACTTCAAAATCATTGTAATCTTTTACAAGCACAATTTGTGTGTTTCCTCCAGACATCATCATACACAAAAATGGTGGTTTTAAATCTTTGTGTGTAATATAGTTTGCAGCAATGTGTCCTTCAATATGGTTAACTCCAACTAGTGGCTTTTCAATTGCATAGCTCAAAGCTTTTCCATATGAAAGTCCTACTAATAATGCTCCAACAAGCCCTGGTCCATAGGTAACACAAACAGCATCAACATCTTGATATTTTATTTTTGCATCTTCAATTGCCTTTTTTGATACAAAAGAAATATTTTGAATATGATTTCTTGATGCAATTTCTGGAACTACTCCACCATAAATTGTATGTATATCAATTTGAGTGTTTATAACATTAGACAAAACTTCTCTGCCATTTTTTACAACAGCAACAGAAGTTTCGTCACAACTTGATTCAATTCCTAATGTTAAAATATCTTTCAATAATTTCTCCTTTTTATCTAATACCTGAAATAGCTAAAATAAGTTTTAGCAATCCATTATTTACAGCATTAATTGCAGGTGCAACAATAGCGCCTGAAATTGGTGTTATCCAAATAATCAAAAAAATAAAATATAAAATTTTTTGATTTCTATTTACCCAGTCAGTTGCTTTTGTAGGTAAAATAGCAAGTAATATTTTTGAACCATCTAATGGTGGTAATGGTATTAAATTAAATATTCCTAGTGATACATTTATTGTAATAATACTTTCAACAAGTGTTTTTATTACATAACCAGTATTGTTATATAAAAGAAAACTATAACTAAACCTTAAAAGCAATCCATATATTACTGAAAAAATGAATGCTAATAAAAAGTTCATTAAGGGTCCTGCAAGTGAAACAATTGCATTTCCTTGCCTAATTGTTACTTTTCTATTAAAATTTGCTGGATTAATTTCAACAGGTTTTCCCCATCCAAATCCTGCAAATAAAAGCAATATCATTCCATATGGATCAATATGTCTTAATGGATTTAATGATAATCTTCCTTGTCTTCTTGGTGTATCATCTCCTAATTTATCTGCTGCTAACGCATGTGCATATTCGTGAAACGTTAATCCAATTAATATTGCTGGTAATGACAGAACTAATCCAAGTAATTTACTTGGACTAGTTAGGTATTCACTTAAATTTGTAATAATTAAAATTACAAATATCAAAATTGTTAACGGGTCTGAAAAATTGTATGCCATTTTCTCTCCTTAAACTTTATCTATTGTATTAGTTTGATGATGTAGATGATCCTGAATTACCATAATATTGTTGCATCATGTATGAATAATAATCAAATGGCTTTACAGTTTCTGGCTTACCATAGTCTACACCTTTTGTATCAACTCTTATTGAAGTAATAACCGGTTTATTTATTGGCATATCAGCAGTTAAATTTTGATCTGTAGTATTCGAATCTCTTGTTTGTACTTCAACATTTGATATAGCATCAACAACATCCATTCCATCTATTACTTTTCCAAATGCAGCATATGCTCCGTCTAAACTTTCTTTGTCTGCTGTCATAATAAAGAATTGGCAAGAAGCTGAATTATAGCCTTTTTCTACTAAAGTTGTTGTTCCCATATTTGAGTAGTCTGATCTAGCCATTGAGATTACTCCTCTTTTATGTCTTAAAGTATTTTGTGTAAATCCATTAAGGATAAATTCTCCTTTAATGCAGTATGAATCATTACTTGAACTTGATGAACTAGATGAAGTATTTTCTGCTGAAGAGTTTGAAGAATCAGTATTTTTAGCTACCTCGTTTGTTGAATCAGAACTATCTTTTTCTTCTAACGCACTTAGTGTAGCATTTCCGCTTCCATCTCCTTTTGGATCTCCACCTTGAATCATAAAATCAGGAATTGTTCTATGGAATGTTAATCCATCATAGAAACCATTGTTTGCTAATCTAATAAAGTTTGCTACTGTATTTGGAGCATAATTTGGATAAAGTTCTACTTTTATTGTTCCATAATCTTGTACTTCAATTGTTGCTACAGGATTTTCAGTTGTGTATGTTTTCTTTCTTATTATAGTTCCACACACATATCCAATTAAAGTTAGTAAAATTAAAATAGCAACTATAGAAATAGTTAGTCTAATTTTTTCTTCCTTTGATTTTGGAACTTTAATTTTCTTTGCTTTTGTTTTAACTTTTGTCTTTGAATTTTCTACTTTCTTTGTTTCTACTTTAGCTTTTGACTTCTCTATCTTTTTATTTTCTGCCTTTAATTTTGTTGTATTTTTCTTATTTTGTTTTGCAACTGCCTTTTTTGTTTTTTTTGTTGAATCTTCTTTTTTCAATTTATTTTCCTTCTTTCTTATTACTAGTCTTTTATATCTTAATTATACAAATCTTTCAAAAACTAATTGTTCTTGCATTCTTTTTAATGTTTGTACAATTGATTTTGCTCTTACTTCTCCGATTCCATCTACTTCATCTAGTTCATCAATATCAGCTGATAGTATACTTTGTAAATTTTTAAATTTTTTTACTATATTATCAACTATGTTTGAAGGAACTCTTGGAACTTTGTTAAGTATTCTATATCCTTTTGAATAAACATTGAATTCATCAAAATTATCTGCATCTTTTACTCCTATACATGTAGCAATAATTTGTTCATTTGATAAATCATCATCTTTTAGATTACGTATATTTTTTAGAGCAGTTTCTACTCTTTTTCCAACCACATAATCTTTTATTAATAACATTTCTTCATCTTCAATTCCAGCTGTTGATTCATCTAATTGCATTTTTAGAATTCTTCCTTCGTCACCTAATTCATCGATTGACTTTTGAACCTCATCTGCAATTCTTAAAAGCATTTCTGCTCTTCTAATTGATTCAACAACCATCTTTAAAGTGGCTATATCACTAAATTCATATTCTGTTAAAACACTAATTCTATCATCAAATACTTTCTTGTATTTTTCAACTGTTTGTAATGCTTGATTTGTTTTAGACATTACTTTTGTAGTACTCTCCAAAATGTATCTTTGGTTAGCACTATATACTGTAATTACACCTCTTCTTTGTGAAATACTTATTACTACGTTTCCTGTTTGTTTTGCAATTCTTTCAGCTGTTCTATGTCTTGTTCCGGTTTCAACTGTAGGAATACTGAAATCTGGCATTAGTTGTGCATTGGCAACTAATATCTTTTTTAAATCTTCACTTACAACGATTGCTCCATCCATTTTTGCAAGTTCATATAATCTTGCAGGAGTGAATTCAACATCAAACCTAAATCCACCATCAATTAAATCTTGCATTTTGTTAGGATCACCTATTACAATTAATCCTCCTGTTTTTGCTCTTAATATATTATCAAGACCTGCTCTTATTGCTGTGCCAGGCGCAATCATTTTTAAAACATCAACTATTTCCATATTATGACCTCTCTAACTTTATTTTTTCTTTGCTTATAGAGATAATAAAATGAGTAACATTTAAGCGTTCTTTTGTATTTTATTATTTCATTTGTGTGTTGCGTTTAGCTGATATTTAAACTTCTAAGTGCCTCATTAATATTTCTGACCCCTATTATATCTAATTTATAACTATCTTTCAAGAGTTTTTTGTTATTTTGCGGAATTATACACCTTTTAATTCCTAATTTTTCCGCTTCTCTTAGTCTCTTATCTATCATATTTACACTTCTAATTTCTCCAGTCAAGCCAACTTCACCAATTATTGCGGTATCTTTAGGAATATATACACTCTTCAAACTCGAAGCCATCGCAATTGCAATTCCAAGATCCGTAGCAGGTTCTGCAATTTTCATTCCACTTACAACATTTACATATACATCTTGATTTCCTAATGGTAATCTTGATCTCTTTTCTAATACTGCAATCAAAAGTGCAATTTTATTGAAATCAATTCCGTTTCCTGTTCTTTTTGGAATACCATATATACTTGGAGTAGTTAACGCTTGTAGTTCAACAAGTAATGGTCTAGTTCCTTCAAGGCTACATACAATACACGAACCTGGGACTTGCTCGGAATCTTCTGAAATTAAAACTGAAGATGGGTCTTTTACCTCACACATTCCTTCATTTCTCATTTCAAACATTCCAACTTCATTTGTCGAGCCAAATCTATTTTTTGCACTCCTTAAAATTCTATATGTAAAATATCTTTCTCCTTCAAGATAAAGTACTGTATCAACCATGTGTTCAAGTACTCTTGGCCCTGCAATATTTCCATCTTTTGTAACATGCCCAATAATAATTGTTGTAATTGCATTTTGCTTACAGCATCTCATTATTCTTGAAGTGATTTCTCTTACTTGGCTAACGGTTCCAGGCGCTGATGTAATTTCATTTGAGTACATTGTTTGAATAGAATCTATTACACACATTTCAGGATTTATTTCTTGAATTTGCGCTTCAATATTGTCAATATCTGTTTCACCTAAAAATAAAATATTTTTATTTTTTATGTTCAATCTGTCTGCTCTCAATTTTACTTGTTCCGCAGACTCTTCTCCTGAAACGTATAAAACTTTCTTTTCATCAGTTGCAATCTTATCACATAATTGCAAAATCAAAGTGGATTTTCCAATGCCTGGCTCTCCACCTATTAGTACTAATGAGCCTCTTACAATTCCTCCGCCTAACACTCTGTCGAATTCATCATAACCTGTTTTAGTTCTTATTGTTTCTTTTCCCTCAATTGCATCCAATTCAATTGGCTTTGGTGCATCTTTTAAATTTACTTTTGTGCCTGCTGATGTAGTTTGCTGTAATTTTTCTTCATAGAATGTATTCCAAGAACCACAAGATGGACATTTTCCAAGCCATTTTGCTGATTCGTATCCACACTCACTACATACAAAAATTGATTTGTTTTTTGCCATTCATTTTTGTATAATCAATAAAATTGATTATTCCCTTTCTTTTAATTTTTCTTGTTATTTTTTATTCTTATATAGTTCATATATAAGTTTTATAAACATTGCATGTGACCAGCCCAAACCAATAACCCATCTTTGGTTTAGTTCGCTATTTGCTTGTTCTGGTAAAAATCCTAATGGTGTTGCACTATTTACAATAAACTTCAAGCATTTATTAGCTTCTACTTCATTTCCAATTTGTTTATAATACATTCCCATCCATGCTGTAGCAATTATCCAAGGATTTAATCCATCTAAATAATTGTCATTTTGGTATCTTAAATATCCTCCCAAAAATGTTCTTAATGTCATGTTTATTTGTTCTACTGTATTTCTTACTAACTTTTCATTTGGAGAAAATAGTTTGAATGGAATTGTTGCTCCTAAAATGCTTATGTCCATATTTTTGTCATTCGTATTTCTATAAAGTATATTTTTATCTTTATCAACCATATTTGTAAGAATGTATTCTTTCAAACCTCTAGTCAATTTCTCGTATTTATTTTTTGCTGTATTAATGCTTTCTTGTTTTAATCGATTGTCCTTATAACTATCTTTTATTAGATTATACATTTCTATCATACAAGTAAATGCGGAATAAATTGCAGACAAAGAATATAAGTGAATTCCTTCTGTGTTTTCCCATAGATCATAACTTGGGTGTTTATATATCTCGTCTCTATCTTTGTAATTATAATCTTTTTCTAATTCTGCTCTAACCTTGTCTTCTTTTTCTTCATAGTTCAAAATATATTTTACATATTTTTCCAAAAATGTACAAGCCTTTTCTAACATTTTTAAATTGTCACGAATGAATTTCAAATCATTTCTCCCTTTTTTTCTTGATGACAATTTAAAATATTGATAAGCTCCCCATACTACGATTGCTGTTTCATCTATTTGATAACCCCAGCATGGTGCAAGTCTTCCATCTGTATAGAAACGTTGTTCCCAGAAGCCTTCTTTTGCTTGAGTATTTTTTAGGAAAACCTCAAAGTATTTTCTATACATATCTTCGAATCCTAAATATTGTATTCCATCATAAATTAAAATAGAATCTCTTGGCCAAGTGTATGAATATCTTCCTGATTTGTCTCTATCTTCATCTACTTCTAGTGAAGCACTTATTGCACCCGTATCTTCATTAATAAGAAATGGCATATATAGAATTGTTCTCTTATATATTTTTATTAATTTATCTGTAAACTCTGTACCATCTCTTTTTATTTTTATTGTATCGTGGTCTGCTAAAAATTTTTTCCAATAACTTTCTATTTTTGAAAACTCCTTGTCAACATCTAATTTTCTTAGTTCAGGAATTTTGCTTTTTGCTTCATTGATACTTGCTGAATCATACTTCATAAAGCAAGCAAATGAAATTTCTTTTTTCTCTCCTGGTTTGATTGTACCTAAATCATAGCCAATTGCTGCTTCAGATGACATCGCAATATAATCTTTATCTGCTAAATTTCCTGTTGTAATATTGTTTTCAATATTATTTAATTGATGGCTCATTAGTTTTTCTTTTGATACAAATGCGCAAAGGAAATTGTGACTATATTGTATTAAAGAATCATAAGCGATCATGCTTCCTGCCATATTATTAAATGATGAAATCATTTTTGAATCAATAAAAAATTTCACATCTAAATTTATTTTATTGTTATTTTTGATTTCATATTTTTTAAGAAGAATGTCTTTATTTATCATTACAGCATCTGTTTGTTTTATTGCAAAATTAAAGTATGTATTCTCAATAATAGTATTAAGTATATTAGTATCTTCTGTATAATATTGATCATATATGTTATTCACATCTTTGTGTAAATAAATAATATTTGAATTGTTTACAGTTACACCAACATGAAAGAATTCTGAATATTGTCTATAATCTGGTAATGGATAATATAATCTTAATAATTCTCCATACTTACTGAAACTTGCTGTAATATTTTTATTTCCTATAAAAGCATCATTGTAATAATCCTTTGGCATTTTATTTTCCTTCCTTTGTTTATTTATTCATAATATCAATTATTTGTTTTCTTAAATCATTAACTCTATTATTAAGCCTTTCCATGTCTGCATCTGAACCTGTCGAAAGTCTTATATCTTCTTTTAGAGCATGTTTCATATCTTCAAGTTCATTTTCAAGATTTTGCATCTTATTGATTAACTCAATTTTATCAATTTGTTTTTGAGCAGGATTAATATATTTTTGCTCAACACTGCAACTATCATCTAGTGTATAAGACTCTCCATATTTAGGAATTGCGATTTCTACCCCTTGAATTTTATCAAGTAATTTGGCTTTCAAAATCATCTGTGGATCTGGCTCACCATGTACTAAAAAAATATGCTTTGGCATTTTAGTTGTAAATCCTTCTGCAAATTCTATTAATCCATCTTGATCTGCATGTCCTGAATAACCATCTATATATTCTATTCTTGCCTTTACACTAAATTCTTCTCCAAATAATTTTACAGTTTTTGCACCTTCAACTATTCTTCTTCCTAATGTGCCTGGTGCTTGATATCCAACAAATAGTATAGTACTATTTGGATTCCAAATGTTATGTTTTAAATGATGTTTTATTCTTCCAACATCACACATTCCACTTGCAGAAATTATAATGCAAGGTTCATTAGATTCATTAAGAGCCTTTGATTCTTCAACACTTTTTGTAAATTTCAAACCAGGAAAATCTAGTGGATTGTCTCCTCTTTTAATAAATTCTTGTATTTCTGGAGAAAACAAATCCATATTCTTTTTAAATATTTCTGTAGCAGATACGGCAAGTGGCGAATCAACATATACAGAAACATTCATTAATGTTTGATACTCTCTTTTAAATTTTTCATCATCTTGATGTTGGTCTTTTATTTTATTTAGTTCATATAAGATTTCCTGTGTTCTACCAACAGCAAAAGAAGGTATTACAACAGTGCCTCCGTTGTCAATTGTTTCAGATACAACATCAAGAAATACTTCAGCTTTATTGTCATTTATTTTATGTAATCTATCTCCATAAGTTGATTCCATTACTAAATAATCAGCATCTTCAATTTTAGATGGTTTATTTAATAAAGGTAATTGGTCATTTCCAATATCTCCTGAGAAAACTATTTTTTGTTCTTTTCCGTTTTCAGTAATCCATATTTCTATCATTGCAGAGCCAAGCATGTGTCCTGCATCTTTAAATCTTACTTTTATTCCTTCAGCAATTTCAATTATTTCATTATAATTTTCAGGAACAAATATTTCCATACAATCAATTGCGTCTTGTGCTGTGTATATAGGTTCAAGTAGTTCCTTTTTACCAGCTCTTTTTCTCTTCTTATTTGTGTATGCAATTTCTGTTTCTTGTATGTGTCCACTATCTGGTAACATTATAGAACACAAATCACAAGTTGCCTTTGTGGCATAAACTTTATTTCTATAACCATCTTTATATAATTTTGGTATTCTACCAGAATGGTCAATATGTGCATGTGTTAATAACATAAAATCAATTGAGTTAACATCATAAGCAAATGGCTTATCATTTAATAATTCATCTTCCATTGAACCCTGATATAAACCGCAATCAACTAAAAATCTTTTGCCTGCTCCCTCTACTAAATAATTTGAACCAGTTACCATTTGGGCAGCTCCTAAAAATGTAATTTTCATTTGTACTCCTCTCATACAAAAGACAATATGCATCTTTTGTAAAATTTTATCAATTAAAAAATCAAAATTGTTATTTCTAAGTTTGTCTTTTATTTGTAATTTACATATCCGATAAGTTGATAGCCTAACAAATCTATTCAAAAATTTTATTTTTATGACTTCTCATAATTTCAAACGTTGCACCTTCTGGAATTCTTACATCATAAGATTCCTCCAAAATATCTCCATCATATATTCCACAACGAAGTCCCATTTCTGATGGTGTAATTCTAATATATAAGTTGTCCAAACTAATTGCTTTTGACTTAAATATTCCTCTTAAAATTCTATAGTCTATTAATTCGTTATTTGAGATAGGAACAAGAGCTCTTAATCTAATTGCTTTTGGTATAAGTTTTTCTTCTATTTCAGATAAGTCCATTTTACATGCTGGTAAAAATTCTAAATATCTAACTTCATAAAGCAAATCTGTTATGTCTTTTTTATTATCAATCATTTCCATCTTTGTTTTCAAACATTTTAAAAATTCTCTTTGAAGTTCTTTAATATTTGTTTTGTCTTCATAAAGTCTAATCTCCGCACCAATCTTTGCTTTTTCAACTACATAGATATTAGGATTAAAGAATTTATTTAAATTATCAATTTGAATCATCAATTGCTTTTTTCTGTTTTGTAATTTGCTAACATAAAATCCTAAACTAGACAATCTTTTTTCATTTGGTAATTTACTATTATAATTTATGTATTGATCTCTTAATAATTGTGGATTATTAAGTATTTCATCAATCTTTCTGATTTCAGTTATTCTTCTATTTTTCTTTTCATTTACATCTTCTAAAAACGAAGTTTTATTTTTCATCTTTTCCATTTTTAATTTACCTTGATAAATTTTTTTCAAAATTGCTTCGTTTTGTTTTTTATCACGTGATGTGTAAAAACTTAGTGAAAATTTTAAAATTTGTTCATATAAGTTCTTAGGAATAATTGATTTTAATCTTTGTACATTTACATTTTCCAATTCTTCATATCCAACTAATATACTTAAGAAAACATATATAATGTTGCATTCAATGCTTTCAATTTCATTCTTTGCAATTGACCAACTCCATCCATTAAAATCTCTAATGCTTTCAGATTTAGAAATGCATTTGCCAATATTTATTGTGGTAATAATAGCCTTTTCTTCAATTGAAAGGTCATTTCTAAGAGGCATAAGAGATGCTTTTTCAATTTCATATAATAATGTTTTTTCATTAGGATATGAAACTACTCTTCTGCCTTTTATTCTCATTTCCTGTTCAGTCAATACATTTACTTGACCTTTTTTTAATTCTCTTTCAAGCATTGTTCTTGGCTCAGCAATTAAAATATTTTGACAATTCATTCTAACATTATTCAATAATTCATTTATGAAATCATCAAAATCCGGCACTTCTACTTTAACGCTTGCATAATTATCATAGCTATCTTCTAGTTTGTAAACAGTACTTAATAAAAGATTTTCAGCATCTTGGCTAAATCTTTTCATTTCGCAAATATTTGCTAATTCATCTTTATAATTTTCAGGTGCAACTTTATTTTTCACAATTAACCTCTTTATTATTAAGAATTATTATCATTGTTATTATCTTTTGTATCAGATGGAGCCATTTTTAACTCTTCCCATCTTTCTTTTGGCATTAGAACAGTTCTTGGTTTACTACCTTGGTAACCCGAAACAATGCCTCTTTCTTCCATTTGATCTATTATTCTTCCCGCTCTAGCATATCCAACTTTAAATTTTCTTTGAATAAATGATGTAGAAGCTTGTTGCGTATTTACTACAACATCAATTGCTTCATCCAATAATGGGTCAACTGTATCATCGCTGTCTTCATCCTTAACTTGTTCAGGTTCATCAGAATGTTCTATTTTTTCAATTATGCTTTCATCATATAAATCATCATCATCTTTCTTGATGAATTTTACTATATTTTCAACTTCCTTATCAGATACAAATGCACCTTGAAGTCTTGTAGGCTTTGGAGCACCTGATGGATAGAAAAGCATATCACCTTTTCCTAAAAGTTTTTCAGCACCAGATCCATCTAATATTGTTCTTGAATCAACTTGTGATGATACCGCAAATGCAATTCTTGAAGGAATGTTTGCTTTAATAATACCTGTGATAACATCAACAGAAGGTCTTTGTGTAGCAATAACTAAATGCATTCCTGCAGCTCTTGCCATTTGTGCTAATCTACAAATTGCATCTTCAACTTCTTTAGCAGCAACCATCATCAAGTCTGCAAGCTCATCAATAATGATAACGATTTGTGGTAGCTTTTGTTCTCCTTCTTTTTCAGCAAGTTCGTTATATCCTTTTATATCTCTTACTTTTTTATCTGCAAATTTACTATATCTATCAACCATTTCTTGTACAGCCCAAGAAAGTGCACCAGCCGCTTTTTTAGGATCTGTTACAACAGGAATAAGTAAATGTGGAATTCCGTTGTATACAGAAAGTTCAACA
>Ga0256406_1004848_pt1 | contig 14947 bp, 13 predicted proteins | sample RumenRJG_03DNA_FD_185986 | JGI IMG/M metagenome (GOLD analysis project Ga0256406, IMG submission 185986) | Bovine rumen microbial communities from Lethbridge, Alberta, Canada - RJG_03 | ecosystem: Host-associated > Mammals > Digestive system > Stomach > Rumen | place: Canada: Alberta | collected... | reverse complement strand
TGCTCATTTGCAAGAACTGTTTTACAACTATCACACCAATTAACAGGAGCTTCTTTTTTGTATGCTAAACCTGCTTTATATAGTTGTAAGAAAATCCATTGTGTCCATTTATAATATTCAGGCCTACATGTTTCAACTGAATAGTTCCAATCATAATTTCCACCCATTTCAGTTAATTGTTGTTTCATATTTGATATATTATTGTTTGTTGATGTTTCAGGATGAATTCCCGTTTTTATTGCATAATTTTCAGCAGGAAGACCAAAAGCATCAAATCCCATTGGATGAAATACATTGTATCCTTGCATTTTTTTAAATCTTGCGTAAGAATCAGAAGGCGCAAAATTAAACCAATGACCTAAATGAAGTCTTGCTCCTGATGGATATGAAAACATTTCAAGTACATACAGTTTTTTTCCTTTTCCATTAGGATCATATTTAAATAAATTAGCTTCTTCCCATTTTTTTTGCCATTTCTCATCAATACTTTTAGAATATTCCATTTTGCTTCCTCCCAATAATATATATTTATCAAGTTTATATTGCCCAATATATGTATAAATTTTATTAAATACCTTTTACGTATTTTTGCTATTTTTTATTTAAATTCATACTTATTATATGTCATAAACTATTCTCTATTTTACCAAAATATAACGTATTTTTCAATAGATATAAGGCAAAAAATATTAACAGCAGTTTACTATGACATAATTAAAAAATATTTTTAATATTTTTATGACATTTTTAAAAGATATTGACACAGAATAAAGAAAAAAATAACCCATAAACTTAATAGGTTATTTTTCATTTTAATTATATAATTGATAATTCTATTAGGTAAAAATAATATCATATATAAAAATCTCTCTATAATGCTAACAATTTTACTTCTACTATATTTTGTATTATTATTTACTATTTAAGTCTAATCAAAATTGCTATTGCCAATAAAATTAGAACAAATCCAATTGCAATTAATATCACTGTTAGTATTTCATTAATTTGAATTCCACCTTCTGAATTTGAATTAACATTCCCAACACTTTGAACTTTTGTAGAATTTGTTGTTCCAATTGCTGAATTTGTTGGCACATTTTCAGTTTCATGATTATCATTTGTTTCATTTTCATTTGAAACTGAGTTTGATGATGTTAAACTTTTTGTTGTTTTAGCATTATTTACAGTATTAGATGTACTACTAGTGTTATTTGAAGTTGTATTTTTAGTAGAACTTCCAGCTGATAAAGGTGTTTTGCTAGATACTACATTGTTACTATTTGTAGTATTATTTGATAATGTTCCAATAGTATTTGCATTTATACTTGTAGCATTTACAAAACTAATACATAATGTAATACCTAAAAATACACATAAAGTTATAATAATTTTTATTACTCTTTTTTCCATAGTTTTTCTCCGTTTTTATTAATATATATACATTATAAACATATATTTCTTCAATATCAAGTTTTTTTATTTTACATTTTTATTACATTGCTTTTATTCTAGCATTTAATTATACAACTTGCATTTGCTTTATAATTATAAAGATTTCAGCAAAACTAATCTTTGTGATGTTCTTCATCATGATCCTGAGAATATCTAACAATTAGTGAAATAATTATGACTATAATTACAATAACTATTATCCACATCCATGCTCTTGGTGTTAACCCTAAAAATGTATTACCAGCATTATTAGGATTGATTGCTGTTTCATTAGTAACTGCTTTTGCAGTATTTTCTGTTGTATTCTTTATTGCTTCTCCTGTATTAACAAGTCCATTTCCAACCATCGCAGCTCCGTTTTCCATTTTATTTCCAACAGTTTCCATTGTATTATCAACTCTGTTTGACATTTCATTAGTATCATTTTGCATTTGTGTTGTATTTGCTGCAAATGAAAATTTTGATATTACTAAAAACAAAAATGTACAAAAAATTAATGAATAAATTATCTTTCTTTTCATAATAAAGTTCCTTTCTATGATTTATTAAATATATTAATAATTTATCCATTAATTTTAAAAATATGTATTTATAAATATAAAACAATAAAAATATTTTTATTATTTTCGCGATATTTTTCAAGCTTTTTACATTTTTTAAGATTGAAAATAATTTTCAAGTTAATACTTTAATCAAAATTACATTTTATAAATATTATTAAAAAACAGTACATTCTAATTTTTCATAAATCTTGCTATTTTCATATCAGCTTCTTTTTTCTTTAAATCCTCTCTTTTGTCGTAAAGTTTTTTTCCTCTTCCAATTCCGAGTTCCATTTTCACAAAATTTCCTTTGAAATATAAAGAAATTGGAATCAAGGAATATCCTTTTTGTGAAGTCATACCAATAATTTTGTTAATTTCTCTTTTATTTAGTAGTAATTTTTTTGGTCTTAATGGATCTTTGTTGTAAATATTTCCATTTTCATAACTGCTGATATTCATTGAATAAACAAAAACTTCTCTGTTTTTTTCAATTACAGCATAGCTATCTTTTAAATTAACTTTTCCCATTCTTATTGATTTTATTTCAGTTCCATACAAAACAATTCCAGCCTCAATTGTATCAATAATGTCATAATTATGATATGCAACCGGATTTTTAGCTAAAGTTTTTTTATCGTTTTTCATAAAATTTCCTTATATAAATAATATTAAAACCTTTTTAACAATTTATTGAGAATTTCTTCAAACATTCTAATTGCTAAAAAAGGTTTAAAAAATTTTTAATTTTTTTACAAAAATATAATTTTAAAATGCATCAATTAAAATATCATTATGCCTTATTGCTTGATCCAAATACATCTCTCATTTTATGTTTAACTGTTTCTTTAATATTTTCTCTACCTTTTCCTAAATATTTTCTTGGATCAAAGACTTCTGGTGAATTAACAAATGTTTCTCTAATTCCAGCTGTCATTGCTAAACGTAAATCAGTATCAACATTTATTTTTGATACCCCTCTTAGACTTGCTTCATGTAAAATTTCATCTGGAACACCTTTAGCACCTGCTAATGTTGCTCCGTATTTGTTGCAAGTTTCTACATATTCTTGAATAACAGTAGATGCACCATGTAATACAATTGGAACATCTGGCATTAAATTTTTAACTTTTTCTAATATATCAAATCTAAGTCTAGGTTCACCTTTAAATTTATAAGCACCATGACTTGTACCAATTGCAATTGCTAGTGAATCACATCCGGTTCTTTCAACAAATTCTTTTGCTTGATTTGGATCAGTATACATTGCATCATTTTCAGCAACATTAACATCATCTTCAACACCTGCAAGTTTTCCAAGTTCCGCTTCTACAACAACACCATGTGCATGAGCATAATCAACAACTTCCTTTGTTAATTTTATATTTGTTTCAAAATCATATTTTGATCCATCAAACATAACGGAAGTGTATCCACTATCGACACAAAGCTTGCATGTCTCAAAATCAGGACCATGATCCAAATGCAATACGACAGGAATATCGTGTTCTTCAAGTCCTGCTTCAATCATTTTTTTCAAATATGGAATACGAGCATATTTTATTGCACTTGAAGATGTCTGTAAAATTACAGGTGATTTTTCTTCAGCAGCTGCATCCATAATTGCTTGAACAAACTCCATATCATTTATATTAAAAGCTCCTATTGCAAATTTTTCATCAATAGATTTTTTAAACATTTCCTTAGTTGAAACTAATCCCATAATAAAAACCTCTTTTCCTTAATTATTTTCACCAAGTATATCACTACTAAAAATAAAAAACAAGATTTTATAAAACAAAAAACCAGGATGATGCATCATCCTAGTCTTTTTAAATTAAACTTTTTTGAACATTGTATCAAGTCCATCTTCAAAACTTTTTTCAACTTTACCCTTTTTTCCTTTTCCTTTGTTCTTCTTTTCCTTCTCTATTTGTAATCTATCAGCCCATAGTAAATTTAAGAATGTAATAAATATAAATACTTCATCAATTGTTATACATTTTGTAAGTGAAATAACAACATTTGAATCATTAGAACTTACAATTAGCTCAACAGTATGTATTGTTAATATAAATAAATATATTAATAATTCTATAGCTGGTGCTGTGTTAGATTTAGTATTTCTTGATAAGAAAACTAATAGTACAAATAAAATTAGGGCTATTAGTACATAAAAAGGGTCAGTAAAATTAATAAATAATGGCATGCCTTTTTCCTCCTTTGTATATGACTGTATAAATAATATAATAAGTTTCAAAAAATTACAATATATTTTATATTATTTTTATATTACAATAATGTTACGCATTAAACTTATAATTATTAATCAAATATTTTTCTATTTTAATTCTTTTTCAATAAACTCAGCCAAATAATTAGCTTCCTTTTGTAATATTTCTTGGTCCTCGCCTTCAATCATAACTCTTACTAAAGGCTCTGTTCCAGATGCTCTAATTAATACTCTTCCATTATCCTTAAATTTTGCATTAAGTTTTTCAATTTTTTCTTGTATCTTTTCATTTTTGTCAAATTCATATTTTTTATCATTTGAAACTTTTGCATTAACTAAAACTTGTGGATATATTTTAATTATCTTTGAAAGTTCTTCAATTGATTTTTTACTTTCAAGTATAATTCTTATAAGCATAAGTGATGTTAAAATTCCATCTCCTGTTGGATTATAATCAAGGAATATAATATGACCTGATTGTTCTCCTCCAATATTATAATCATTTTGAAGCATATTCTCTAAAACATATCTGTCACCAACATTTGTAGCAACGAAATTTATATCATTTGCCTCACAAAATTTTCTAAGTCCCAGATTACTCATAACTGTTGCAACTAGAGTATTATTTTTTAGTTTTTCGTTGTCTTTTAAATATTTAGAAACAATAGCCATAATAATATCACCATTTATTTCTTCACCTTTGCTATTAACAGCTAAACATCTATCACCATCACCATCATATGCAATACCTAAGTTACAATTATTTGCAACAACAAACTTTTTTAAAGTATCAAGATGGGTTGAACCGCAATCATCATTGATGTTAATACCATTTGGAGTATTATTAATTATATAATGTTTTATTCCCATTGCTGTATATACTTTATCTGCAATAACAGATGTTGCTCCATTTGCCGTATCTATTGCAACTGTAAAATTCTCTTTATCTAAATTTTCAAAAATGTCTTCAAAATTCTTTCTGAAAAAATATAAGTATTCATCAAGTAAGTCCTCTCTTACTTCTGAAACACCAATTTTATTACTTGGAGCAGCAAGTTCATCAACCTTACCAGAATCAAGTACTTCCTCAATTTCTTCTTCAAGTGAATCAGAAAGTTTCATACCTTTATTGCTAAAATATTTTACACCATTAAAATCATATTTGTTATGTGATGCAGAAATAACAACACTAGCACTTGCTTTTAATTTTTTAGTTAAATAAGCAATTCCTGGCGTTGGTATAACTCCAACTAATTTTACATTTGCTCCATAACTTAAAAATCCAGCAGTCATTGCACTTTCAATAAGAGTTCCGGAAATTCTTGTATCTCTTCCAATTAATATTGTAGGAGCTCCTTTCTCATGCTTTGATAACACATATGCTCCTGCTTTTGCAACTCTATATACAAGCTCTGGCGTAAGCTCTGTGTTTGCAATTCTTCTAATACCATCTGTTCCAAAATATTTCATAGTTCTTCCTTTCCATAATCTATATTGAATTTAATAACTAAAAACTTACCTAATTAGAATTCTTCCTTTGATGTAGAAAAATAAAATTATAGATAATTTTTATTTGCTCTTTTTATTTTTGTTCATAAATTTTGCTTTTGGTTCTTGATAAATTTAATTCACATCATACTCTATTTATCTATTAAATTTTATGCTTTACTTTTTCTTTTAGTTTTATCATTACTTTCATAATAGCATTATAATTTAATAATATGCTATATATTACTGAAATTGCAAATGCAACTATACTTAATGTCCAATATAAAATTCCTGAAATATTAGGTATATATTTTAAATAATATACAGCGCAAACAACTGCCATGATTGTAGATGGCCCAAGCATCTTTGGCTCTTTTAATTTTATATACTCTTTCAATTTGTATCTTCTATAATAATAAACAATCAAATCAGCAATTAATGTAGAAATACATGCTGCATAAATTTCAAATTGTTTTACAAAAGCTAAATCAATTACAAGATTTATCGTTGCTGCAACTATTGTAGTAAATCCCATTATTTTAGTGTCCTTGTATGCACTAAATATTCCTCCATAAAAACTTGATAGATTTGAAAAATATGTTGCAATCATAATTATTGGTATATAAACATATGCTGCATTATAATTTTTATTTATAAAAATTGGAAATGCAAAAGGCATAATTGCTATTAAACACAATGTGACGGAAAAAACAAATTTCTTCATATCAAGATAAATACTATTGTAATATGCTTCCTTGTTATCTTCTTTTATAATTTTAGCTGCCGATTCCTTCCAAGCAGTATAAAAATATCCATAAAGTACACTTATAATATTTGGAAATCTACAAGCCATAGCATAAATTCCATTTGCAGAAGAATTAATTAACTTTGTTAATATAATTCTATCAGACATATTTATAATACTCCATGAAATACTGTTTGGTACAAGTGGAAATGAATAATTTATCATTTCTTTCATAAGAGATTTATCATAAGATCCAAAATACTTATAAAGTCCAAGCTTTGCAAATATTGCTATTGCAGTTACCACATTTGCAATTGCATTTGCCATTAGTAAACCACCTGCTGAATGCGATGTTAATAAAACAATAATTGTTAGTATTAAAGTTACAATTCCTAATATAAAATTAGAAAGAGAATATAATTTTATTTTACTAAGTCCTCTTGCTAGTGCATTACTAAGTCCAATAAATAAATTTGATATTACAAAAAATATTATAATTGCAATAAATTCATTTGTATAAGACGCTGACAGCTTAAATACTAAAATTGCCAATGGTATAAATACAACTGTTCCTGCAAGTGTATAAATAATTGTTTGACTTATAATTTTCTTTCTATCATCTTTTGTTTTTGCATCGATTAAAAATCTGAACATTGACTCTTCCATCAAAAGAGTAATTAATGGACATAAAAATCTAGATACTGTGCAAATAAAATCATAAGTTCCATATTCACCTGTTGCCATTTTTGCTGTATATAATGGCAATAAAATATATGATAAAACTTGTGTACTTAGTTTTCCAATTGCAATTATTATTGTGTTTTTTACAAGTTGATTTTTATGGTTCATTTATTCTCCTTTCAAATTTTTAAACAAAATAAATTGAATCTTATTACAATTTCATTTTAAAATTAATGCTTTTTTATTTATGAATGCATAACGTTTTGTTTTAATTTTATAATCACTTTCAAATTTTTAAACAAAATAAATTGAATCTTATTACAATTTCATTTTAAAATTAATGCTTTTTTATTTATGAATGTAGCACATTTTGTTTTAATTTCATAATCAATTTCAAATTTATGTGTTGTGTGGCATATATTAATATTTTTTTATAATTAACATAGTAATCAATATTTTTTATAATTAACATAGTAATCAATATTTTTTATAATAACATAGTAAATTTTTATTTTATAACATTTACTTTTATAATGTATTAATGATATTTTCTAATTTATCATTAAAATTTTTATTATTGCTTTTGAATTCTTTAGGTATAAATTTCATTTCTATTAATTTTGGTAAATCTTCAAAATTATGAAGCGGAATTATATATCCTTCTTTAGAAAAGTTATCAAGAATCTGCAACTGATGATCGTTCACATGTTCCTTGTATTTTTTTAATCTTGCAGCAACAATCATTGTCTTATTAAGCTTTAGTCCTTTTATAATCGTTCCAACACCTGCATGAGTAATTATAATTCTCGCATTATTCATGTATTTGTCAAATTCATTGTCAGACAAATAATCATAAATTTTTATATTATCTCTTAATTTTAATTTTGAACAATTTGTTGAACCTACCTGAGCTACTATTTGCTCATCAGTGTCAATTTTATTCACGGCTTCAATTAATCTAACAAATTGTTTATCTTGTGTCCCAAGAGTAACAAAAATCAAGTTTTTCCTCCTAATTAATTTTTATAGTTTAATTCAAAAGTTTTAAATGTAATTTATTAAAAAAGACTTCCAAAATAATATGAATTTTTATAAACTTTTTTCATTTCTTCCCATTGTACAATAAATTTATCAGCAATAGGATATACTATTTTTCCCGCCAATGTACCAGTATTTCTGTTAGCAAAAGTTTCAATCCAAATCACTTTTTTTCTAAATATTTTTGCAATATAGCACATAGATACTGCTGTATGTGTTCCAGTTGAAACTACAACATCAGGCTTTATTTTTAAAAATAAATACAAACTAATAAAGAAATTAATTAGTAAAATAAAAAAGTAAATTACCGGCGTTCTTCTTGTTCCATATAATAAATAGTGAACCTTATGATTGTAAACATTTTTTAAATATTTAGTTGATTTTGTTTTTTCAGTAACAATGGAATAATTATATCTTGTAAAATCAATTTGCCTTAATTCATATAAATGTCCACCTTCACTAGAAATAAACATTACTTTTCTTTTCATTTTTACCCGTATAATCAATTATATAGAAATATTAATCTATTTAATTGATTAATCCCTTTCTGCCTAATAAAAAATCTCAAATTACATTTCATCAGGTATTTTCAACCCTAATATAGTAATTGCATTTGATAAAGTAACATTTGTCATATATGTTAAATATAAACGTGCCTTGGAAACCTCTGCATCATCAGTAATAACCTTATGGTCGTTATAAAATGAACTATAACTTTCAGCTAAATCAAGCGCATATCTTGCAATTATAGATGGCTCATTTTTATTTGATGCTAGTACTAATGTTTCTTCAAAATTCGATATAAGTTTTATAATTTCAATTGATGATTCATCTGTTAAGGCTGAAAAATCAATATTCTCATCAGGTACAAAATTTGCTTTTTTTAGAATACTTTTAGTTCTTACTATTTGATATTGTAAATATGGTCCTGTCTCTCCATTGAAATTTAATGCAGTATTTAAATCAAAAACCTGTGTTTTTATTCTTGATTCCTTTAAATCATCAAATATTACTGCTCCAATTCCTACAATTTTTGAAACTTCATCTTTATTTTCAATATTTCTATCCTTTAAAATTTCTGATACTTTTGAAATTGCATCATTTAATAAACCAGAAACTTTTACAAAATTACCTTTACGTGTTGACATTTTTCCCTCTGGAAGTCTAATCATTCCATAGCCAACATGTTCAAGTCCATTTAAATGTTTCTCAGAAAGTCCTAAGTATTTTGCAACAGCAAAAATTTGTTTAAAATAAAGTTCTTGTTCATTCCCAACTACGTATAAACTTTTATCATAGTCATACTTTCTAGCTCTATAAAGAATTGCAGCTAAATCACGTGTTGCATAAATTGAAGAACCATTTGATTTTAAAATTATACAAGGAGTTTTTATTCCTTGATCCTCAAGGTCAACAATTTTTGCTCCATTTGATTCCGTCAATTTTCCTGATTTTTCAAGAATATCAACAACCTCGTCCATCTTATCAGAGTAAAAAGCTTCTCCATCTATTTCATCGAATTTAACATCAAGTAAATCATAAATTTTATTAAATTCTTCCATACTTAAATCTTTTATCTTAGTCCAAAGATTTACGCAATATTCATCTCCGTCTTCAAGCTTTTTAAAAGTTGATCTACATTCTTCAAGTACATTTTCATCTTCATCACACAATGTATTAATTCTTATGTAAATATCCGTAAGTTTTTCAATAGGATTTTCTGAAAAATCATATTCACTTCCCCATTTTTGATATCCAACTATAAGTTTTGCAAATTGTGTGCCATAATCTCCTATATGATTTAATCTTATAGTTTTATACCCTAAAAAGCTATATAAATTGTATAATGCTTTACCTATAATTGTTGTTTTTAAATGTCCAATATGAAATTCCTTAGCAATATTAGGTGATGAAGATTCAATTAAAATTTCCTTGCCATTTCCAATATTTGATTTTCCATAATCTTCCTTTTGCTTTGCAAACATTTCAATTGTTTCTCTAACCATTGCATCTTTACAAACATAAAAATTAAGGAATCCATTTATTACATCAATCTTTTCAATAATTTTTTTAGTTTCATTTTTTAATTTTTTGTCATTTAGACTATTATCATTTTCATTTGCATCAATAATTTCATTTTCTATATATTCTTTTATAGTATTTGCAATTTCTAATGGTGATTTTTTTAAAAATCTTGATAAATTAAAACAAGGAAAAGAGAAGTCCCCGTTTTTCTTTTCCTTAGGCACTTCTAGAATTTTATTAATTGTTTCGATATCAATTTCATAGCTAAACTTATTTTTTAAAGCATTCAAAATTGCAATACTTATACTATCTTTAATTGTCATACTTAAGTTTTTATAATCAATTAAAATAATTTTTACAACACAAGCTACTTAACGTATTGCCTCTAAAAAATAATAGACATAATGTTTATAGCTCCTGCAAGTAGTAATACAAAGTCAAAACTTGCAAATATAAAAAATTCAATAATTGATTAATCCTTTCTTATATATTTTTGTTTTTTCATTTTTGTCTTTCTTTTGCAATTTATTCAAATAGTTTTAATCTCCGAGGCAAATTCCTAAGTCTCTTGCAGTTTTTACTAGCTCGTCATCTATAGTAACAAATCTTACATTACTATCTTTTGTTCCTCCTTCAACTGCACCAATTTGCTTGTTATTTCCTACAACATCTTCAAGTGAAACTGAATCAATTCTTCCATTTTTATAAATTGTTAAAACTCCAAATTTTCCTTCCATAGCAAGTTCCATTGCCTTTGCTCCATATTTGCTCGAAAGAACTCTATCATACGCAACAGGTGAACCTCCTCTTTGCATATAGCCAAGTGTTGTACATCTTGAAACCATCCCAGTTGCATCTTCAATTTCTTTTGCAACTCTATCTCCTGCACCAGAAAATTTTGTAACAATTCCTGTACCTTCGCCAATATTAGCTTCATAAATAGAAGCTTCTCCATTTTTAGGAATTGCACCTTCTGATACAACTACAATGCTAAATTTTTTTCCATCGTTTTTTCTTTTATTTATTGCATCAACAACTTTATTTATATCATAAGGTATTTCAGGAATAAGAGCTACATCTGCTCCACCAGCAATTGCTGATTCAAGTGCAATCCATCCTGCAAACCTTCCCATAACTTCAAGTACCATTACACGATGATGTGTTTCGGCAGTCGTATGAAGTCTATCAATTGCATCAGTAGCAACTGCGACAGCTGTTTCATATCCAAATGTTATGTCTGTGCAAGCAACATCATTATCAATTGTTTTTGGAACACCAATTACATTTACTCCCTTTGTTGCTAAATCCCTTGCAGATTTTTGAGTACTGTCTCCTCCAAGAGTAAATATACAATCAAATCCATCATTTTTAATATTTTCAATACATTGATCAGATACATCCTTGTATTCTGTGCTTCCATCTGGATTTGTAACTTTATAATGAAAAATAATAGTGTTTAGAGATGATCCAATTATCGAACCACCTTTATCAATTAATCCTGATGAAATCTTTTGTCCATCAAGTCTAACATAATTATTGTCAATCAATCCTTGAAAACCATCTATAAACCCATAGCATTCAATTCCATTATTCTCCGCAGTTTTCTTTATTGCCCTAATAACAGGGTTAAGTCCTGGAGCGTCTCCACCATTAACTAAAATAGCAACTTTTTTAATCATTTTATTAGCCTCCTATACAAATTGACTTTTTATTTATAACTTATTTTACTTAGCATTTTTATATTAATTAGTTAACTCTTTTCTTTAATTCTTGTCTTTTCTTATCTTTTTTAGACATCTTAATTTTCTTTATAATTAAGATTAATAAAATTAATATTAACAAAAAAATTATAGCAATAAATGTAAAAAAGCTTTCTTTACTTTTAAAAATGAAATCCTTGCACTTCTCTATAACATCAAGAAATTTATTACTTGAATTATTATTGATAGTAATCATTTTCTTTTCGTTTATTGTGATTTCTATTTGGTAAACACTCGTATCTTTGCCATTGCTTAAAATTATAGAAATAAGATTATCACCTTTTACCAAGCTTTCATCATTTCCAATTATTTCAACATTTGCATTTGCTTGATTAGCAATCGCATTTATTTCAAATGGTTTTATCTCATTTTCTTCAACCTCGGCAGTATAATAATAGGTGTCTTTATCAAAAACAGGATTTAAATTAACTCCTTCAATATTAAGACTTGAAAGATATAATCCATTGCTTTCTATTCTATTTACATGTATCGTATAGGTTTTTGAAACATTTTTACTTGAAGTTACCACAACTTTAATTAAGTTTTCACTTCTATCGTTTAAATTTGTATTTCCTATAATTTTTACTGTAGCATTACTATACTCAGCTACTGCATTAACATATAAATTTGAAATACTTTTTGGAATTGAAACATAATATTCAACTGTGTTTTTATTAAATTCTGGATAAATATCATAATCATCTATGCTTAATGATTTCAAAGTATTTTGGTAATTTGAAATTGTTTTATCCTTTGAATTAACAGTATGTGTTTCTTTATTTTCATCGCTAGATTCTTTGGTTGACTTGGTGCTTGATGATTTATTACCTTTTTTTGAGCTACTACTTGTTTTTTTTGCAATGTCACTGTTTGTATTTTTTATTGAAATCGTATTATTTGTGTTTAAATTATTAGTTGCAGCATTTACAACGTTAATATTGATACTAAATATCACAATAAAAATTATAAACAATAACAAACTTTTTTTCCCGTTAATTTTCATTTTCATTTCCTTTTTTTGCATATTTTTACAAAATAATAATATCATTATTAGATTAACTTTTCAATATGTATTTAGAATTATTTTTGAAAAAAGAAACAGCCAATCCGTCTCCTGATTCGTAGATAATTGTATTTAATTTTTCATTTTCAGTTGCATTTTTTATATACTCTCTCAAATGTGTTACAGCTGTTCTTTGCTTGTGTTTATTGTAATCGCTCATTACATATCCTTTATATAATATGTTATCAGCAAAAATAATTCCATCGTTTGAAAGCATTCTTAAAGACTGTTCAAGGAAAAACGGATACTTACCTTTTGATGCATCTATAAAAACCATATCATATTTTTCATCTAACGTTGGTAATATTTCAACAGCATCTCCCTCATACAAATTGATTTGATTATATTTATCAATGTCATTAAAATTAGTTTTAGCTTCTCTAATCATTTCTTCATCTCTTTCTATTGTATCAATTTTTCCGTCTGCATTAAGTAGAGGAAGAAAGCATAGAGCTGAATAACCAACAGCTGTTCCAATTTCAAGTATATTATCAAATTTATTTTGTCCAACAATTTCAAATATTTTATCCAAAGTTTCATCCATTATTATAGGAATATGATTTTTTAATGCATTTTCTTTAATTTTTTTAATTGAATTCATTTTTTATTCTAACATAATCAATTATATAGAAAAACAAATCTATTTAATTGATTTTTCATTCCTTTCTAAAAAATAATAATTTTCATTCATTCAAATTTTTTTACTAGCATTTTTTTACTATAAAGAATTAAATTATTTTAAAAATTTTGTCAATAATAAATATAAAAATAATTAAATTATTAAGATTTTTTAATATATAATCAAAAGAAAGTAGCTTTATAAGCTACTTCCTTATTAATCATTGTTGCCGCCTCTTCGAGCTTCACGCTCACGAGTTTTTGTATCAAGAATTTTCTTTCTTAATCTAATATTTTTAGGTGTAACTTCAACTAATTCATCATCTTGTACAAATTCAATTGATTGTTCTAGTGACATATTTAATGGTGGAACTAAACGTAAAGCATCATCTGATCCAGAAGCTCTTGTATTTGTTAAGTGTTTTTCTTTGCATACATTTACTGAAATATCTTCATTTCTAGAATTAATTCCAACAATCATTCCTTCATAAACTTCTGTTCCAGGTCCTATTAAAAGTTCACCTCTTAATTGTGCATTGTATAATCCATAAGTAATTGCTTTTCCTGCTTCAAATGCTACAATTACTCCTCTTGTTCTTGATTGAATTTCACCTTTATATGGTTCATAATCTTTAAATACACTTGACATAGTTCCTGCACCTCTTGTATCAGTCATGAATTCAGTTCTATATCCAATTAGGCCTCTTGCAGGAATATCAAACTCAACTTTTGTATGTCCTGGTTCTGCTGGTTCCATATTAACCATTTCACCTTTACGTGTTCCAAGTTTTTGAATTACAGTTCCAACAGTATCATCAGGAACATTTACACTAAGTGTCTCAACAGGCTCGCATTTCTGTCCATCAATTTCTTTGAAAATAACCTTAGGACGAGATACTAATAATTCAAATCCCTCTCTTCTCATTGTTTCGATAAGAACTGATAAATGTAATTCACCTCTACCACAAACTTCAAAGCTTTCAGCTTTGTCAGTTTCTTTAACCTTTAGTGAAACATTTCTTTCAAGTTCCTTCATTAATCTATCTCTTATATGACGTGATGTAACAAATTTGCCTTCCTTTCCAGCAAATGGTCCATCATTTACGCTAAATGTCATTGATACAGTTGGTTCATCAATATTAACAAAAGGAATTTTGTCAGGATGATTAATATCACAAATTGTCTCACCGATATTAATATCAGGAATTCCTGCGATTGCTACAATATCACCAGCTTCAATTTTTTCAGCTTCAACTCTTTTAAGTCCTTCATATGTAAATAATTTTGCAATCTTTCCATTAA
>Ga0256406_1004847_pt1 | contig 14948 bp, 15 predicted proteins | sample RumenRJG_03DNA_FD_185986 | JGI IMG/M metagenome (GOLD analysis project Ga0256406, IMG submission 185986) | Bovine rumen microbial communities from Lethbridge, Alberta, Canada - RJG_03 | ecosystem: Host-associated > Mammals > Digestive system > Stomach > Rumen | place: Canada: Alberta | collected... | reverse complement strand
GTGGGCGACCTCCAGGCCGACGACCTCTCCTTCTCCCACCCCCTCTGCCAGCAGGTCTATTCCTACTTCGCCTCCGCCCTCGACCGCGGCGAACCCGCCGACCCCACCCACTTCATCACTGCCGACGACGAGCCTCTGCGCCAGTTCGCCATCTCCCTCATGGTCGACACCTACCGCGTCAGCGACACCTGGCGCAAAAAGCAGATCTTCGTCCCCAAGCCCGAAGACAACCTCAAGACCGACGTCTCCGAGGCACTCCTCAGCTTCAAACTCAAGTACCTCGACGACCGCATCGCCGCCAACGCCCTCGAACTGCGCCAGGCGCAGGGCGACGACCGCACCCTTGCCCTCCTGCAAGAGAAGAAACAGCTCATCGACCTCCGGCGCCAGATAGGCATCGCCCTCCACCGCGTCATAAGTTAAACTCATACATCTATGGACATACAATCGCTCAAACTACGCTACGACATCATCGGCAACGACCCCAAGTTGCTCCTGGCCCTCAACAAGGCCATCCAGGTGGCCCCCACCGACCTCTCCATCCTCATCACCGGCGAGAGCGGCGTCGGCAAGGACGTCTTCTCGCGCATCATCCACGAGAACTCCACCCGCAAGCATGCCCGTGGCGGCCGCGGCCTCATATCGGTCAACTGCGGCGCCATCCCCGAGGGCACCATCGAGAGCGAGCTCTTCGGCCACGTCAAGGGCGCCTTCACTGGTGCCGACCGCTCGCGCAAGGGCTACTTCGAGGAGGCTGACGGCGGCACCATATTCCTCGACGAGATTGGCGAGCTGCCCCTGGCCATGCAGGTCAAGCTGCTGCGCGTGCTCGAGAACGGCGAGATCATACCCGTCGGCAGCAGCACGGCGCAGAAAATCAACGTCCGTGTGGTGGCCGCCACCAATGTGGACATCGTCGAGGCCGTCCGCACCGGCCGTTTCCGCGAGGACCTCTACTACCGCCTCAACCAAATCAGCATCTACCTCCCGCCCCTGCGCGAGCGCAAGGACGACGTGCCGCTGCTGTTCCGCAAGTTCTCCTCCGACGTGGCGGAGAAGTACCACATGCCCCCCATCGTGCTCACCGACGCCGCCAAGCGCGTGATGATGGACTACCCCTGGTATGGCAACATCCGCGAGCTGAAGAACATCACCGAGCAGATAGCCGTGGTGGAGACCGAGCGCACCATCACGCCCGAGATACTTCAAAACTACCTCTCCTACGTCCCCACCGAGAAGATGCCGGCCCTGGTGGATGGCAGCCAGCCCTCGGGCGGCAGCCAGATCACCGACCGCGAGCTGCTGCTCAAGGCACTCACCATGGGACAGATGATCAACGAGATGCGCTCCGAAATCAACGACCTGCGCCAGATGGTGAGCCAGCTGGCACGCAGTGGCAGCCTGCCACCAGTGGAGCACGGCACCTACCTGCCAGCCACGCAGCCCTATACCGAGGAGCATGAGGAGGAGTTCGTCACCCCGGAAGTGATCGAGGACGAGTCGCTAGGCCTCGAAGACCGCGAGCGCAAGGCCATCGTGCGCGCACTGGAGCAGAACCGCGGCAATCGCAAAGGGGCGGCCGCCGACCTGCACATCTCCGAGCGTACCCTCTACCGCAAGCTTAAAGAATACAACATCAGCGAGTCATGAAGACCAACGATATACGCATCTCGCTGCCGGCGTCGAAGAGCATGAGCAACCGCTGGCTGATGATCAACCACCTGACGGGTGGCCACTTCCGCGTCAATAAAGTCTCCACCTCGGGCGACACGCGCCTGCTGCGCCGCTTGCTGACGCAGCTGGAGGAGGGCAACTCCAACGTCTACTACTGCAACAACGCCGGCTCGGTGGCGCGGTTCCTGATGCCCCTGCTCGCCATCACCCCCGGCCACCATGTGCTGACGGGCGACGAGCGTCTCTGCCAGCGACCCATGGCGCCACTGATCGACTCGCTGCGCCAGATGGGCCTCCGCGTGGAATGCACCGGCGAGGAGGGGTTCCTCCCTTTGAGCATCCAAGGCGGCGTGCCCACCAAGCGCACCGTCGGTGTCGACCCGCTGCTCAGCAGCCAGTTCGTCAGCGCCCTGCTCCTCATCGCACCACGCATGCCCGAGGGCATCTCCCTGACGATGACCCAGCGCCCCACGTCGCGACCATATATCGAGATGACCTGCGACGCCCTGCGGCAGGCCGGCATCGAGGTGCGCCGCTCGTCCAACGGACGCACCTACTACGTCAGCCACTACAGCGGCCGCCCCAAGGCCGCCACCATCAACATCGAGCGCGACTGGTCCTCGGCCTCCTATTTCTACACCATGGCCCTGCTCCGCCCCGACCTGCGCATACGCCTGCTGGGATTGCAGCTCGATTCATGCCAGGGCGATGCCGCCACCGACCGCTTCTTCCGCCTGCTCGGCGTGCAGTCCACCGAAGTGCGCTCGCCCTACCGCGCCGCCGGACGCTCCATCACCGTGCAGGGTGGGGGAGAGGTGTCGCGGCTGGTACACTTCAACTGCCTAGACTGCCCCGACCTCGTTCCCACCTTCGCCGTGGCCGCTGCGGCGGCTGGGGTTAAAGCCACCCTCAAGGGTGTCAGCAACATAGCCCTCAAGGAGAGCGACCGCATGGAGGCCATCCGTGCCGAGCTGGAGCGCATGGGGGGACGCGTGACCAACAGCGGCGAGGAACTCACCATCCACCCCGCGCACCTCAATCCCACCCAACCCGTGCGCACCTACGGCGACCACCGCATCGCCATGGCTTTCGCACCGCTGCGCCTGCGCTTCCCCGAACTCCAAATCGAAGCGCCCGAGGTGGTCGACAAGTCGTTCCCCGAGTTCTGGGAGCAGTTCCAGTTAGTTTTGGATAACAAGGTTTGAAACGGGTCGTTGTCATCACAGGGCCGACGGCTGTCGGCAAGACGGCGGAGGCAATACGCCTGGCCCGCGAGCTGGGAAGCGAGGTCGTCAGCTGCGACTCGCGACAGTTCTACCGCGAACTGCGCATCGGCGTGGCGCGGCCGAGCGACGAGGAACTGGCGGCGGTGCCCCACCACTTCATCGCCTGCCGCTCCGTAGCCGAGCCCTACAACATCTCCACCTACGAACAGGACGCCCTGGCCCTCATCGCCGAGCTGCACCGGCGGATGGCGACGGTGGTGGTCGTGGGCGGCAGCGGCCTCTACATCGACGCCCTGCTGCACGGCGTGAGCCGCATGCCCGACCCCACGCCCGAACTGCGTCAGCAGATGCAGGCCCTGCCCCTCGACGAAAAGCGTCTCCTCCTCCAGCGGGTGGACCCCGACTACTACGCCCGTGTCGACCTGCGCAACCCGGTCCGCCTGCAGCGCGCGCTGGAGGTCTACTACATGACCGGGCGCCCCTACAGCGCCGTGCTCGCCGAGAGCCGTCAGGCCGCGCGCCCCTTCGAGGCCGAGGTGCGCGTACTCCAACTCCCGCCCCCCGACCTCCGCCACCGGATCGACCGCCGCGTCGACGCCATGATCTCCGAGGGACTGCTCGAGGAGGTGCGCTCCCTGCTACCCTTCCGCCACCTCAACACCCTGAACACCGTCGGCTACCGCGAACTCTTCCCCGTGCTCGACGGCACCGCCACCCTCTCCGAAGCCATCCAGGCCGTCAAACTCAACACCTGGCACTATGCCCGCAAGCAGCTGACCTGGATGCGCCGCTACTCCACCACCACCGCCACCCCCACATAAACCGACTCCGACACCTCAAACGGCAGCCGCTGCCGCCCCAGCGCCTCGTCCCACTCCGCCTGACGGTTCGTAGTCCGCACAAAACCGTACACGTGCATCCGCTCCCCGGCCCACACACTCGGCAGCTCCAGCTCCACTCGCCCCACCGTCCGCGCCACTCCGCCGCTCATCACCCCGTAGCCCAGCCCCTCGCCATACGCAAACACATACACCTCGTCACCCACCCTCGCCCCGGGCGTCTCCATGTTCGCCTCATACGCCACCACCACCTTCCCTCCGCTCTCCGCCGCCACCCCGCTGAACATCACCCCCACCGCCGGCCCCTGTGCCACCACCAGCTCGCCATACCTCACCTCCGGCTCCATCGCCGTGCTCACAGCGTCGGCATTCAGCTTCGTAAACAGATTTCTGTAGTGCAATCCGGCATTCTCCGCCGCGGCACTCAACCCCAGCGCCGTCGCCGGCACAAAAGCCCGCGTCAGCCCCATCAGCCGCCTGAACCGGGCTCGGTTGGCCTGCTGCGCCTCCGTCCGCGGATTTCTCACATGCGGCTGATACGCCGAATACACCTGCTCCCTGCGGTAGACCCTGCCCACGGCAGGACCCAACTTGCCAATCTGGATACCCATGTATCCCTGCGAATTCTTGCTCATTTCTTTTCCTTTCTTTTATTTGGTGAATACTTTTTATTTCCTTTGCATCCCGATGCCGTCCCATACCCCTCCCATCACCCACCTAGGAGCCATCTAGGAGTCATCTAGGAGTCATCCAGGACCTCTCTCCGTTTTCGGTTGCAAAAGTACACCCTTCTCCGCGCCCCCACCGCACTACAATGCACTACCACCCCCGGCCCGGTCGGTCATTCAACTGGGCCTCAGCGTAATAAATACAATGCCTTGAAGTCTCCCTTAGCGTTCCCCGTAGCGCCCCATACACCGTTTCAGCCGCTCGCTGTCATCGCCCAGCGGCAGATGCGCGTTGCGTATGTGCCCGCTGAATGGCCCCGTCGTGTGCACGAAGCATCCCAGCGCCCGCTCCCACATCTGCGCCTGTCCGCGGAACAGCGTAGTCACCATCAGCTTGAACTCGTTCTTCTTCCCAGTCCACACCAGCGGCCCATCCGGCGCCCGTCCCTCGCCCTTGCACACATAGCGCCACTCCGCTTCTCTAGTCTCCGGATGCAGGTATCCCCCCGCCACCAAGCCGCGACACATGATATCCAGCGCCATATCGTCAGTCAGCAAATCGAAATGCGGCAGCATTCGCCCCGCACGTCCGCGCGTCGGCTTCCCCTCTCCACGCCCCAGCAGCGCCAACCCCTCCTCCAGTCGTCCTACACGCTCCTCCACAAGCTCGCGCAGGTGATGCCACAACACATAGGCCGCACACACCTCCCCGCTCCATCTCTCCCACAACTCTCCCTCCTGCCTCTCTATCAGGCTCTTCACACTCCCCGCCGTCGCCACCTCCATGTACGGGTCGCAGACTCCCATCGCATGGAAGAACGCCACCCCTGCACGCCCATCCACCTGCTCAGGCACCCCTCGTGCTGCACCCTCCTCTGCCATCTTCGCCAGCAGACGACGCAGCGCACGCACACGCTCCTCGTCGTCACGCGCCTCTTGTTCCACATAATCTGCCAACTCCGCCATACGCACCACCTCCAGCTCCAGCCATTCTGCACCCGCAACTGCATTCATCTCCCTGTCCGATCCTTCTTTCATAATGTTTTTCTTTTTCTTCTGTTATTGATTTTTTCATAAAAACAAAGGGTGCTGATTGAATCAGCACCCTTTCGTACCCCGGGTGGGACTTGAACCCACACGCCCTTGCGAGCAACAGATTTTGAGTCTATCGTGTCTACCATTCCACCACCAGGGCAGTCGTGAAATCGGGTGCAAAAGTACTAACTTTTTCCGACATGGCAAAAAGTTTTTTTTGTCAGTCGTGTAAAAAGGTGTATCTTTGCACTCACAATCATGGGGTCGGACAGGCCTCTGAAATGGACGAAATAAATTATAAATCAATAAGATGATGGACAATATGCGTTCCGACAAGGTATTTATATTTGCCGGTCGGGCAACCGAAAACCTGGCACGCCGTGTGGCGGAAATCTATGGCATTCCGCTCGGCAATTCGACCGTTTTCCAGTACGCCGACGGCGAATTTCAGCCTTCCTATGAGGAGACCATCCGCGGCGGCATCGTGTTCATCATCCAGAGCACCATCCCGCCGACCGACAACCTCTTCGAACTGCTGATGATGATCGACGCCGCCAAGCGCGCCTCGGCGCAGAAGATTGTGGCCGTTATCCCTTATTATGGATTCGCGCGCCAGGACCGCAAGGACAAGCCCCATGTGCCCATCGCGTCGAAGCTCATCGCCGACATGATCACCGTGGCCGGCGTGGACCGCATCATCGCCATGGACCTCCATGCCGACCAGATTCAGGCTTTCTTCAACGTGCCTGTGGATCACCTCTTCGGATCGAGCGTCTTCATGCCCTATATCCGCGAAAAGTTCGACATCGAGGATGTCCTCTTCGCCAGCCCCGACATGGGCGGCAGCAAGCGCGCAGGCATCTATGCCAAGACGCTGAACAACAGCTTCGTCATCTGCTACAAGCACCGCTCCAAGCCCAACGAAATCGGCGAGATGCGCCTCATCGGCGATGTGCAGGACAAGCACGTCATCCTGCTGGACGACATCATCGACACCGGCTCCACCATCTGCAAGGCCGCCGGCATCATCAAGGCCAGCGGAGCCAAGAGTGTGCGCGCCATGATCACCCACCCGGTGCTCAGCGGCAATGCCATCGAGAAGGTGGAAGCTTCGGAACTGGAGGAGCTTGTGGTGACCGACACCATCCCCCTGAGGCGCGAGAGCAGCAAGATTCATGTGCTGAGCTGCGACTGGCTGCTGGCCGAGGCCATTCGCCGCGTGGTGAACTACGAAAGCCTCGACAACCTCTACGAGACCACCCTCCACCGCAAGGGTGTCATCAGGAGAATGAACGAATAGAAAGGAAAACAGTTACTGTAGCCATAGTGGCTACAGTAACTATAAATTCATCATTAACAACCAAAAACAAACAAAAAAATGAGAGTAGTATCAATGAGCGGTTCTCTCCGCGAGAACGTAGGGAAAAAGGATGCTAAGGCTCTGCGCCGCGAGGACAAAGTGCCCTGCGTCATGTACGGCAAAGGCGAGCAGGTGATGTTCAGTGTCGACCAGAAGGCCTTCCAGCGCATTCTGTTCAACCCCGAACCCTGCTATGTCAACATCAACCTGGGCGGTGCCGTCCGCAAAGCCATGCTGAAGGACATCGACTTCCACCCCGTGACCGACATCGTCTATCACGCCGACTTCTACGAGCTGAGCGACGACAAACCCATCGTCATGTCCATCCCCGTCCACACCACCGGCACCTCTAAGGGCGTCATGAAGGGCGGCAAGTTGGTCTACAAGCAGAAACGCCTCAACGTGAAGGCTCTGCCTGGCGACATGCCCAGCGAAATCCTGCTCGATGTGACCAACCTCGATGTGGCCCAGCGCATCCGCGTGCAGGAGATTGCTGCCGACAAGTACGAGATCCTCAACCCCAAGAGCAGCGAGGTGATCAACGTCGTCAGCACCCGCGCCAGCGCCACCGCCGCTACCAGCGAAGAGGCTGCCGAATAAGCCCCCCTATGACAAGATCATTCAAACGAGGCTTCCTGCTATTGGCAGGAAGCCTTTTTTGCTTTGCACTGGCCGCGCAGCCCAAGTTCGACGGCGGCATGATGGTGCATACGGGCTACCTCGCGGCCACATTGCCCGCCAAGAACCACGAGGCTTCGGGCATGCCCTTCGGCATTGGCGGCACGATGCGCTTCCATGTGGGCAACCTGCTGCGTGTGGGCGGCGAGGGGTTCATCACCACGCTGAGCCTGATGGACAACGGGAGCTATGTGCGCATCGGATGGGGTGGGGCGGTGGTTGAACTGCGCTGGCGCCTAGGGCGATGGCACCCCTTCTTCGGCTGCACGCTGGGCGGCGGCTCGGCCACGACGCTGCTGATATTCGACGGCTCGACCGGCGACTGGGACGCCGAGCCCGATGTGGTGATGCACAGCGAGAGCTTCATGCTGGCTGACCCGCACATCGGCCTTGAATATGCGCTGACGGAGCGCATACACCTCACCTCGCGCCTCTCGTACCTGACGCCGTTGAAGCGTGTCGATGTGCCGACGGGGCCGCGGGTGTTCCTGGGATTTGTGTTTGCCCACTAGGGCTGCTGCATGGAGATGACGCGGCAGGGGTTGCCGGCGGCGTTGGCATAGGCGGGAATGTCCTTGACCACCACCGAGCCGGCGCCGATGACGGCGTGGTCGCCGATGTGGACGTTGCCGATGATGCTCACGCCGCAGCCGAGGAAGACGTGGTCGCCCAGCATTGGACGCTCGTCGGCACGGTCGTCGGATTTGACGCCGATGGTGGTGAACTGGCGGATGTCCAGATAGTTGCCTATGGTGCAGGTGCTCATCACGATACCTCCACCGAGGGTATGGCTGATGCGGATGCCGTAGCCGACGGTGTTGAGCGGTATTTCCAAACGGTAGCGTTTGGCGCGGCGCAGGTAGCATATACGCCAAAGGCGGTAGGGGAGGGTGTGGAGCGGCGAGCGGGAGAGGTTGTTCAGGTGGTATTCGGTGTGGCGCAAGGCCCGCAGGAAGCGGTAGACGTTGGCAGAGCCATTGCCCTGCAGGCGAGCCTTGAGGAGCTTCAGCCGTGAGGTGGAGCCGAGGTTCGCCCGGAGGTCCTCGGCGAGGTAGTGGCGCAGGTCGTCGCGGGTCAGTATCATGATGTTGTGGGGGTTAGTCTTCCAATGCGTAGCCGAAGCTTTTCAGGGCGCGGTCGCTGTTGCGCCAGTCTTTGAGCACTTTGATGTGGAGGCTGAGGAAGCACTTCTTGCCGGTGAAGTCCTCGATGTCGCGGCGCGCCTCGGTGCCCAGTTTCTTGATAGCCTTGCCCTGGTGGCCGATGAGGATGGCTTTTTGGCTCTCGCGCTCGACGTAGATGAGGCACGAGATGTTGTCGATGCCGTCGCGCTCTTCGTAGCTTTCCACCGCCACCTCGCAGCTGTAGGGTATCTCTTTCTGATAGTAGAGGAGTATTTTTTCGCGCACTATCTCGCTGACGAAGAAGCGCATGGAGCGGTCGGTGAGCTCGTCTTTGGGGAAGTAGGCGGGGTGTTCGGGCAGGAGGCGGAGGATGTGGTCGAAGATGAGGTCGATGTTGAAGCGCTCGGTGGCGGAGCAGGGGATGACCGTGGCGCGCGGTATCTCGCGCAGCCAGTGGGCGATGCGCTCCTCGACGGTGGCTTGGTTGGAGAGGTCTATCTTGTTGATGATGACCAGCACGGGGGTGTCCGAGCGGCGCACGCGCTCCATGACGGCCTCGTTTTTCACCGGCGCCCCTTTCTCGGTGACCAGCAGGAAGAGGTCGGCGTCCTGCAGGGCGGTGCCGATGAAGCCGAGCATTTGCTCGTGGAGCTTGTTGGCGGGGTTGACGATGCCGGGGGTGTCGGTGTAGACTATCTGGAAGTCGGGCCCGTTGACGATGCCCATCACGCGCTTGCGCGTGGTCTGCGCCTTGGAGGTGATGATGCTGAGCTTCTCGCCCACCAGGGCGTTCATCAGGGTCGACTTGCCGACGTTGGGGTTGCCGATAATGTTTACAAATCCAGCGCGATGCGTCATGCTAGAAATAATCGATGGTGCGGACGGTGGTGTAGGTGGGGAAGCGGCGGTCGCCCTGCACCTCGAATTCGGTGCAGCGGATCCAGTTGCCGTGGCTGTCGTACTCGCGTTCGTAGAGGGTGACGAACATTTCGGGTTCGGCTTCGGTGTAGTCGTAGAGGGTGTAGCTGACGGGCTGGCCTTGGGCGTCGTACTCCCAGCGCTTTTCTTGTATCTTCTGCTTGGAGCGGTCGTAGATGATGGCTTTGTTGATGGTGCCGTTGGCGTTGAAGATGTATTTCTCGCGGCGGAAGATTTCGTTGACGTGGTCGTTGTAGGAGCGCTGGTCGATGCGGCCCTGGTTGTCGTGGTGGAGGCGGAGGCGGCTTTCGACCTGGCGCTCGGCGTCTTCGACATAGATTTCGACCAGCGTGTGGTCCTGGTCGTAAACGTAGTAGGTGCGGCCGATGACGCGGTCCTGGTCGTCTACCACATGCTCGAGGGTGGTCAGTCCGAAGCCGTCGTGCTTGTAGCGGGTGCGGAAGATGATGTCTTCGGCCACGGAGAGGTAGGTCTGGCTGCGTCGGTGGCCTTTTTGGTTGTATTCGGTGACGAGGTGCTCCAGTTGGTCGCCGCGGGCCACGTTGTCGTTCTGGTCGTACATGGCTTCGTAGAGGACGGCGTCGACTTTTTTGACTGCGCCGCGCAGGCCGTCGTCCTGCAGGTCGTGTCCGCTTTGGGCGCCAGCGGTGAGCGGGAGGAGCGCGATGGCCACGAGGGCCAGGAGGGTCTTTATCTTCATCTTGGAGGTGTTGTTCGGTTTTCAGTTTAGTACGCGTAACGCGTGTTTTATTATATTATTGTATGGCGGGTGCGAAAAAAGTGAAAAATTGCCCTTCGGAGGAATGAAATTTTTTGCTCAAAAAGTGCGAAAAAGGCCGATTTTTGCCCGTTTGCAAGTAGCTGATAATAAGCAGATAGGAGGTATCCTCTTCTTCCTCTCTTCTTCCTCTCCAGGGGATGCGAAGGGAGGGGCTGAAAGATGTATAGCCATTATTAATTTATAAATTTGTGGAGTAACAAAAAACGCGGCATTGCCGCGTTTTTTACCGTTGATTCATGGTCCAGCCATGTTGAACAAACTTTTTTATTGTTGAACATTCTGTTATTTGTCGTTCTGCGCCATACGCACCGACGCCACTCTGCGAATGAGCAACAAAGCTTTGTGGATTTCGGCCACCGTGGCATGGTCTTCCAGTGTAACAATCATCTGGTTGGACGAAGGGGTTGTGTGGGTTCTTGTCTCCATGTTGCGATACTTGTTTCGATTTGCAAAAGTACGACTTTTTTTTCCCACACGGCAAAATTAATTTTTGCGCGTGTGGGTTATTTTCTTATCTTTGCAGACGAAATAAATAAAGCAAGCTGGATGGAACTGACTATACTTCTGTGTTTTGTGGTGTATACGGCGTTGCTCTTCGGGGTAATGTGGCTGACGGGGCGCAGCGGGGCGACGGGCAACGAGGCCTTTTTCCGCGCGGGGCGGCGGTCGCCGTGGCCGGTGGTGGCCTACGGCATGGTGGGGGCATCGCTGAGCGGCGTCACCTTCATGTCGGTGCCCGGCGGCGTCTACAGCGGCGCCTGGACCTATATGCCGCTGGTGTTCGGCTATGTGCTGGGCTATGCCGCCATCGCGCTGGTGCTGCTGCCGCTCTACTACCGGCTGAACCTCACCTCGATCTACACCTACCTCGAGCAGCGCTTCGGCACGGCGAGCGAGAAGACGGGCGCCCTCTTCTTCATCGTGTCGCGCCTGCTGGGCTCGGCGCTGCGGATGTATCTGGTGGTGTTTGTGCTCTATGAGTTTGTGTTCCGCGCCTGGGGCGTGCCGTTCTGGGTGCCGGCGGTGGTGTTCATCGCCATCATATTGCTCTACACTTTCCGCGGCGGCATCAAGACGGTGGTGTGGACCGACATGCTGCAGACCACCTTCCTGCTGGTGGCGGCGGCGGCCACGGTGGTGGCCATCCTGGGCAGGCTGGATATGAGCTTCGGCGAGCTGATGCGGCTCTCGCACGAGCAGGGCTACACGCGCATGTTCGACACCGACCCCTCGGCGCCCAAGTTCTGGGTGAAGCAGGTGGTGGCGGGCATGTTCATCACCATCACCATGACCGGCCTCGACCAGGACATGATGCAGAAGAACCTCACCTGCAAGACCTTGCGCGACGCGCAGAAGAACGTCATGACCTCCAGCCTGCTCTTCATTGTGGTCAACATCCTCTTCCTGAGCCTCGGCGCCGCCCTGCTGGCCTATGCCGCGCAGACGGGCTTCGCGCTGCCGGTGGGCGAGGGTGGGGGAGTGGTGGCCGACAAGATTTTCCCCTCCATCGCCTTCAGCCTGAGCGGCTTCACGGCTGTGTGCTTCGTGCTGGGCATGGTGGCTGCCGGCTACTCCTCGGCCGACGGCACCCTGACGGCGCTGACGACGACGTTCTGCTATGACTTTCTTAAGTTTGGGGGAGTGAAAGGGAGCTCCCTTTCACTCCCCAAGGTCACCGTGCGCCGCTTGGTGCATGTGGGCTTTGCGCTGCTCTATCTGCTGGTGATCATCGCCTTCCGGTCGTTCCACACGCAGTCTCTCATCGACACGCTCTTCGACGTGGCGGGCTTCACCTACGGTCCGCTGCTGGGCCTCTATGCTTTCGGCCTTTTCACGCGGCGCGGCGTGCGCGACAGGGCCGTGCCGTGGATTGCCGTGGCGTCGCCGGTGGTGTGCTATGTGCTGAAACTGGGTGCGCCGCAGTGGTTCGGCTACCACTTCGGCTTCGAAATCCTCCTCCTCAACGGCCTCATCACCTTCCTCCTGCTCCTCTGCTTCCCCAAAAACTCACAATTCACAATTCAAAATTCACAATTGCCATGATCCTCACCATCCTAGGTTCCGGAGCCGCCCTGCCCACCGGTCCGCGCCGCTGCAGCGCGCAGGTGCTCAACGTGGGGGGCTTCAAACTGCTCATCGACTGCGCCGAAGGCACACAGAACGGCATCCGCCGCCAGCGCTTCAAGCTGCAGTCGTTCAGCACCATCCTCATCTCGCATCTCCATGGCGACCACTTCTTCGGCCTGCCCGGCCTGCTCTCGACGATGCACCTCTGCGGGCGCACCGAGCCGGTGACCGTCGTGGCCCCACTGGGGGCCAAAGAGGTGATCGAGACCACCTTCCGCCTGACGGGCAACAACATAGGGTTCGCGGTTGAGTGGCACGAGATGGACTTCACCGAGGGCATGCAGCGCGTGCTGGAATGCCCGAAATGCACCGTCGACGCCTTCCCGCTGCTCCACTCGGTGCCCACCTACGGCTTCCGCATCACCGAGCGCCCGTGGAGCGCGCGGCCGGTGCGCAGCTACTGCTACTGCTGCGACACGGGCTACACCGAGGCCTTCCTGCCCCACGTGTCCGGTGCCGACCTGCTCTGCCTCGAGAGCACCTTCACCGACGAGTATGCCCCGCTGGCCGAGTTGCGCCAGCACCTCACCGCCGGCCAGGCCGCGCGGCTGGCCGCCCGGGCCGGCGTCGGCAGCCTGCTGCTCACCCACATCTCGGCCCGCTACAAGGAGCCCGAAGTGCTTCTGAACCAGGCCAAGGTCCATTTCGACAACACCACCATCGCCGCCGACGGCATGGTGATCGGGTTCCCGCAACGCGAAAAAGCGGCGCCGCAAGTCGGATAACTTGCGGCACCGCTTTTTTGGCGGAAAGACAGGGATTCGAACCCTGGGACCCCGCGAGGAGGTCAACGGTTTTCGAGACCGCCCCGATCGACCACTCCGGCATCTTTCCGTCTCGAATTTCTGAACAGGCATGTCGCTCAAAAACGGGTGCAAAGGTACGAACATTTTCCGACATGGCAAAAATGTTTTTTCAACAAAATGCGCTCACGGCTGTGCGCTAGTGGGTTAGCGGCGAATTTAACACCACCTGTTGATAAACTTTTTGCCTCCGAATGGGAAAAAGTGCGTACATTTGCACCGTGAAATCACACAGGGAAGAAGCCGAAAATCCTATCAAAGAGTAGGCGCACAAACAATCAACACATTATGGCATACAAGCTTGAACAAATCGAAGGCATCGGCGCGACCTATGCCGCCATGCTCAAAAAGGCCGGCCTGAAGACCACCGACGACCTCCTTGCCCAGTGCGCCACCAAGAGCGGCCGCAAGAAAGCCGCTGAAGCCACCGGCATCAGCGAGAAACTCATCCTCAAATGGACCAACCACGCCGACCTCTTCCGCATCAAGGGCGTCGCCGGCCAGTTCGCCGAGCTGCTCGAGGCCGCCGGTGTGGACACCATCAAGGAGTTCCGCCACCGCGTCCCCGCCAACCTCCATGCCAAGATGGAGGCCGTCAACGCCGAGAAGAACCTCACCAACCGCGTCCCCGCCGTCAAGGAAATCGAGAAGATGATCGCCCAGGCCAAGGAGATGGAACCCATCGTGAAGTACTAAGGTTCTGTAAACCAACTTGAAACGGAGTCTTCAGAAGGCTCCGTTTTTGTTTAGTGGATTTATAATTAGATACTTGCAGTGTTTTTTGCATATTTTGGGTTGACACACGTGGGGAAAAATGTATTTTTTGGTGGTGGAAAGAGTTTTTTTCATCCGATTTTGGGGTTGTTGGCAAAAATATTTTTCTCGTTTATAACGCTGGAACCCACGTTCTTGTATGCGGTTTATGAGTTTGTTTTGAAATTTTATTGTATGGAGAATGCCAAATAAAACGTTTGATGTAAAAATTGACGGTAAAATTCAAACCGTTGCTCTTTCTGATTTCAAAGGTGTTTCTTCAACGAACGCTGAAGATGGCGAAAAAACAGACTAAAGGGAAACTTCATTTTACTTCGGGAGGCGCAACCATGCGCCTCCTTTTTTTTGTGTCTGAAGACAAGAAATTTTTTTTTCAAAAAATGGCTTCCATGTCGAAAAAAGTTCGTATCTTTGCAGTCGGAAACAATTCGGTTTGCCTATGATGAAAAAAGGTGACAATGTGATGATTTCGCCCGATCTGACGAACCGTTTCAAACCCAGCTGAGCCATGTAAATAAAATGGCAAACGCCTAGCCCTGCGGGCGGAAATCTATAAATCTCATAGATTTTTCGCTTCGCGTAACCGCCGAAGGCGGAATAATTTACAAGATCAACAAGATCTCGCGGCGCCGCAGGCGAGCAGGAAGATAATTGATTTATTGAGTTCAGCCAAAGGCGATTAGCCGCGGGCGCAAGCCAAGGCGACCGAAGAACAACCGAAGAACAGACGAAGAACAGCCCTAGTTGATACCTACAGTTTAGCAGGCGTCGGGCAGTTGGTGGTGGGTGGTTTGGCACGCTTTTTGCACTCCTTTTTCTGCCTGGGTGCAATTTTCTTTTGTCCGTGTGGCAGAAAAGTTGTATCTTTGTACGCCCGATTTCTGTGCGAAACCGGCTCAAAATATTGAATAATAATATAA